>Ga0233425_10000340_pt1 | contig 122806 bp, 115 predicted proteins | sample Watercolumn_Towu_2_FD_181712 | JGI IMG/M metagenome (GOLD analysis project Ga0233425, IMG submission 181712) | Freshwater microbial communities from Lake Towuti, South Sulawesi, Indonesia - Watercolumn_Towuti2014_140_MG | ecosystem: Environmental > Aquatic > Freshwater > Lake | place...
TGACCTTGAGAAAAGAATATTGTTAGGTGTACAAGAAATCAATGAGCAACCCGTGGTACACCGATGGCGCAAATTTGAATCTTTAACAAATTAATTGTCTATATTTTAATGAAACGATATACTAGTAGTTCAGCTAGATCATTGGCTTCGAGATAAGCTTATGCAAAGGAATTTGAAAACGACTATGTAGTATTCATGAATTGCCACTACACTGTTAAAAGCCGCCGAACTAACTTAAATTGCCTGGGGGGCAAGCAAAATGAATAAAAGGTTATCTGTGAAATTGTGGGTAATGGTATCTGCTTTCATTGAGATATTTGCTATCTCTCCGGTACAGGCAGAGCAAAACGTGGATAGTCCATCCAGTATGATCGAGAAGCTAAATACAGAAAAGCGCAGTTTGGAAAAGCTCCAGACACAATTGCAAATACTCGAGACGCAAGAGAATGAGGAAGAACGGACTCAGGAGGCAGAGGCGCAAGCTAACGAACAAGAGAATACCAAACAGATAAACAAAACACCGATTGTAATTAATCCGAATGAAAATATCGTGCTGACGAAAGAAATTGGTGAATACGGTATAGCCGTGTATTCGATTGATGCGACCCAGGTAAAGATAGCGGATATATTACAAGCGTTGTCCGCGAGTTTTGGTAAAAGTATTATTGTGGATGAAGATGTTGATGCTGCCTACTTATCTTCTTACGTAAATATTTCAATTCAAAAAAGTCCTTTACAAGATATATTAGAGGTGGTTCTCGGCTTACGCGGTTTGGAATTTATTCAGAATGAGGATTCCATATATGTTATTACCTTGTCGAAGCTCAAGGAGGATGCGGCATTTGAATATTATCGGGATAAAGGTGTCCAGCTTTATCAAAAGGCACAATTAAAATATCCAAATGATCGCCGGGTTGCAAAGGCATATTTAGAGTTGGGAAATTATTATTACGATCTCGGATTTAATTTTCTCGCATTGCAGGAATATAAAATCGTATTGGGAAAATATAAAGAACTTCAATTCGTAAAAGAAGCATTGTTCAAAACAGGGCGGTGCTATGACAGCCTGAAGGATCATGAAAATGCCAGACGGGTCTATTTCCAATTTATGTATAGTTATCCAAAAGATCCTCTCGTTGATGATGCCCTTTTGTCAATAGGAGATTCCTTCGTTGAACAGGGTCTTTACCACAAAGCAATAGACGTCTATGAAAGGGTTATTAGTGAATATCCTAAGGAAGATACAGCTTGTAAAGCCCGATTCAATATGGCAAAAACCCACGTAAAAATGGGTAATTATAGAGGCGCGCTACAATCTTTTTTGCATGCAAGGGAGAAATGCGATTCAGGTCAAATGAGATTTGAGATCGAATATCAAATTGGTAATTGCTTGTATTTATTGAATGAATACCAGGATGCCGGCAGTGTTTTGGGGAATCTCTTAGTGAGCGAACTGGGTGGAGGAGAAGAAGGAGAACTCATGGAAAACGCCAGTTTCCTGCTGGGCGATTGTTTCTACAAACAAGATAACTATCTAGCAGCATTTCAAATATTTAGAAGAGCAATAGATACCTATTCAAAGAACAGTAAGGTTCCCTATGGAATGTACTTTATGGGAAAAAGTTTAAGTGCCATGAATATGACAGATTCTGCGATACAGACATTTCACGATGGAATGCAAGCATACCCGGACGATGATTATGCCGGTAAAATGGCATTGGATATTGGGAATTGTTATTTTGACAGAGGTAATTATAATTTAGCGTATCATGCTTTTGATAATTTTGTAAACCAGCACCCCACGAGTGAACTTATGGTCGAAGGTATGATAGGGAAGGCGGATGCCCTCTATCATGATAAAAAATATGAAGAAGCAATAAAAAGCTATCTTGAGTTATTAAAAACCAATGACGAAGAGAAAGTAAGACAATACGCATTTAAACGTATCGGCGATTGTTACAAACTTTTGGGGAAGTTAGAACAGGCAATAAAGGCATATCTCGTGGGTTTGGACAAGGGCGAAGTCGCCCCCAAATCGCCGTTGCATACAGATGCCCTCCTGGAAGAGACAACCAGTAATACACAACCTTTGTAAAAAAATTAAAATTCACCTGCCTAAATAATACACACCCTTGCAAAATACATTTCAAGAGGTTTATGTTTTTTTCTTTGTTCTAATTTTCAACTGTCAATACAATGTGATGTCGATATTTTTGTTGTTTATTCATGCCCTGATTAATTATTTTACACGAAACATACCATGCAGCAGGTTATAAAAGCATCTTTCAATATCAATTATTGTTTTGGTGTTAACCCATTGGTCTCCCTTAAGATAACATGTGAGTATCTGCATTAGTTTCTCCTGCACGTATCTAATCAGATATATCCTGGTAATAGTGTGGCATTTTGTTTGCTTACCTCTTAATTCATAGTGCTTATTTTAACATCACAAATTATTGTTAAGGTGTTATATGGCAGCGAAAAAAGGACTCATATTTGTTGGAATTGTTTTAGGGTGTATGCCTTGCCTTTTCGGTAATGACGAAAAAATTGCTTTTGATAAAACAAATGGCTTGCCTGCAGCATCCCCAAAAGTGGACGCTAGAATAAGTGGTGATATTGAAAGACCATTGTTAAGGCCCGTTGTATCCAAAACAGAAAAGGCGATTCCGGATTCAAATAATCGAAAAACTGAGGAATTGCCGTCGGCTTCTAAAAAAGAAGAAGGTGTGGAAAGTTTATTATCCCTTCTCAGAACCGAAAGGGAGAAACTACAGGGGCTGGAAAATCAATATAGAAAAATAGGAAACAATGTGCTTATGGAACCAGATGGCGCCAAAAACAAAGATGGAGATATGAGTAAAATAGCCGAATCGTTACCTGCTGCTCAAGAGGACGATCTCTTACAATCGGGGAATATGCAGGCAAAAATCGGTATGTCAGCAGAAATATCCAAGAGAGGTTCATTAAAAGACGAAAACGTGAGGGAAGGGAGTTCAACTGCGCAACTGTACATTATGAAAAATAATAAAAAATCAGAGTTGGATGAAAATAATGCCAAAAATCAGCGGTTGGATATGATACTCAAGCATGTGAACCAACTGGATGTCGCAGAATGTTATTACAAACTATGTGAGTATGATAATGCACTCCAGATGTATAAATTGTTTACTCCAAAGAATACCTCTTCGGATCAGTATATTTGGGCCCAATACCAGGTTGCAAACTGCTATAGAAATATGAAAAAGTACGACATGGCTCTTGGCGAATATCAACGGTTTGTCAACCAGTTTCCTGAGAGCGATTTGACAGACCAGGCAAAATGGTATATGGAAGATATTGGTTGGTGGAAGGCCTGGTCCGAAAAGAATACCCTGGCCAACAGTCAATTACTTACAGCATCAAACAACCATATATCCAAGTAAATGAAGAGAATGGGATGAAATGATGGGAAATACAACTATCAGTGAATTTAAAAATAACTGGGGGACGGAGCTTGCCTCTGCCTTTCATTTATTTAACGAATATACCCTGCGCCTTGAAGAATCTTATAATCACCTTCAAAACAGGGTCAAAGAAATTGATAAGGAAATGGCATATACAAATGCCTGTTTGAAGGACAAGGTACAGGAATTGGATAGCCTTACAAAGTATTCAAACAACCTTTTGGGCAGTATCCACAGTGGTGTTATAGCGGTGAATTTAAAAGGTGAAATATCTACCATTAATAAGGCGGCAGAAAAAATATTAGGATTAGACGCATTGTATGTAATGGGAAAGAAGATTGAGGCCATTTTTAAAAATAGCGACGGCAGTGCGCCGTTGTTGCTCCTGGCGCTTGAAAAAAGAAAAAATTGTATAGATGTAGAGCGAAAGATAGAAACGATTCGAGGGGTGTTAAAATGGATAGAAAGCAGTGTGTCTTTAATTAGAGATGCTAATGAAAATACCATAGGAGCTGTAGAGGTGTTTAGAGACCTGTCAGAAATTAGAGAATTGGAGATGCGTCTGAGAAATGCGGATAAATTAGCTGCCATTGGCGCTATGGCAGCATGTATTGCCCATGAAATTCGTAATCCCTTGAACGGAATAGAGGGGTTTTCCGCATTACTTGCCCGCGACTTCGAAGATTCAGATCCAAGAAAGAAATTAGTAAAAAATATTATACAAGGCACAAAAAATTTAAATAAGACGGTGACTGAATTGCTGGTATTTGCCAGGCCTCTCAGATTGAAGTCAAAAGACAATAGTATTTCGGAGATATTGGATAAGACCCTTTTCTTTGTGGCTGAGGATATAAGACAAAAAGGTATTAACAATATTCGCATTCAAAGAGAATATCATTTAGATAATGATATTGTAAGGTGTGATCCGGAAAAATTACAACAGGCTTTTTTAAACTTGTGCTTAAATGCGATTCAGTCCATGTCGTGTGGGGGAGATTTAACCGTGTTTACGCGTATGCTGGGAGATGATTACCGTAGTGAAGACATACAGGTCGGAATTAAGGACACCGGGATTGGCATCAAAAAGGAACTTGTCAACAAAATCTTTGATCCGTTTTTTACGACAAAGCAAGAAGGGACTGGTTTGGGATTGGCAATCGTGAACAAGGTCATTGAGGCGCATAACGGCAAAATATTTGTAGAGAGTGTGGAAGGCCGGGGCACCACTTTTACTATCAACTTGCCAAAAAATAATATTTACGATACGGATTCATTTGACGATAGGTATTCACAAAATGAAACATTGATACCACAATTTTTATCATGATGCGAATTGCCGAAAGAAATGTTTTTATGCGTATTTTAAAATTCTATACATCAGGGGAATAAAATGAGTGTTGAAAAGATAATGGTAGTAGATGACGATTCATTAGGACGAGAATATCTTTGTGAAACACTAACAAGGGGTGGATATGAAGTTATATCTGCAAGCAACGGTCAACAGGCAATAGCCAGGATAAGCAAGGAACCTTGCGATGTAATCTTTCTTGATATGAAAATGCCGGGAATGTGCGGCATGGAGGTCCTGGAAAAGATAAAAAGCATTTCTCCTGAAACGGTTGTAATCCTTATGACGGCTCATGGGACGATAGAGACCGCGGTAGAGGCAATGAAAAAAGGGGCATATGATTATATTATAAAACCGTTTTCACCGGATCAGATAGAGCTCTTGATTTCAAGGGTGAATGAACGGCAAAAGTTAATTATGGAGAACAGGTATTGGAGATCTAATTCAAATATTGATGAAAAATTAAATCCCGTGTTTAGCCGAAACTCCAAGATGTCCGTAATATATGATCAGATTAAGAAAATTGCCCAGAGCAAGGCAAGTGTTTTGATTCAAGGAGAAAGCGGCACGGGGAAGGAACTCATTGCGCGCGCTATCCACGTGCATAGTCCTCGCAGCGAGAACCCTTTTATTCGTGTCAATTGCGCAGCTTTGGCCGAAACTCTCCTGGAAAGCGAACTGTTTGGGCACGAGCGCGGGGCTTATACCGGAGCCATTTCAAAGCATACAGGGCGCTTCGAATTAGCGAACGAGGGGACGCTGCTGCTTGATGAGATCAGTGAAATATCTCCTAATATACAAGCCAAATTGCTAAGAGTTCTCGAAGAAGAGGAGATCGAGCGGGTAGGGGGCGAAAAGACGATAAAAATCGACGTGCGGGTTGTCGCTACAACGAATAGGAATCTCATGAATGAAATCCAAAAAGGCACATTTCGTGAAGACCTTTTTTATCGCCTGAATGTTGTGCCGATTTATTTGCCGCCTTTGAGAGAAAGGCGGGATGACATACCGCTGCTTGTTGATTATTATCTGAGAAAATATAGCCTTGAAAATAATGCCGTTGTGAAATCCATAGACAAAGAAGCTATGGACTATTTGTGTCAGTATAATTGGCCGGGAAATATAAGAGAATTAAAAAATATTATACAAAGAGCAGTAGTCATGGAATCGCATGAGATGCTGCAATTAGAGCAATTTAACTGCCTTTTTACGCATCAAGGTGCGGAACGGTCTCAAAACACATCAACCGCAGGAAAAGCTATTGAGGATGTGGAAAGAGACTTAATTTACAGCACCCTGGAAAAAATGGGTGGAAATAAAACTAAGGCGGCAGAATTGCTTAAAATTACCACAAGAACGTTGAGAAATAAACTCCATAAATACAACGCAGAGTCAAAACCTATTTTGGAAAGGGAAACTGTTTCCTGCGCGGAATGAATATTTTACCTGGTTGTGAAATGCAATTGTTTTACAAACGACAGAAAGAAGCCGTACTTGAAGCGCTTAGGCAGGATAATTAGAGGTGCAACGATTCTGTAGTAAATGGCATTTATTTTGCGTTGAAATGTAAAAGGAGAGAAACCATGAATATTGGCATAGACAAAAGCGCTGCTTTATTAGCAAAGATGTTGGATGTTTCATCAGTAAAACACAAAGTTATTGCAAATAACATTGCCAACGTAAATACCCCGGGCTATAAGAAGATGGACGTGAGCTTTGCGGATCAGCTTGAGAAAGCTCTTAACGAAGGCTCTGCGAATACGAATAAATTTGCCGCTTTACAACCCAAGATTGTAATTTCAAAGGAAGATACGAGTGAAACCGTACGAAACGACGGTAATAATGTGGATATGGATAAAGAAGTTTCGTCATTGGTGAAGAATACTCTTTCATATAACATTTACACACAATTACTGTCAAAAAAGTTTGAAGGTATAAAATCGGCAATAGAGAATTCTAGAGGTTAAAGGAGTGATATATGGGTATAGACAGTATGTTTTCAGTATTCGATATAAGTGGTTCCGGACTTTCTGCTGAACGGGTACGCATGAATGTAATTGCCAACAATATCGCCAATGCTAATGCCACAGAGACACCGGAGGGTGGTCCGTATCGTAGAGAACAAGTGGAGTTTTCATCATTACTCAATAAAACGATGAAAAACAGTGATATCAAAGGCGTGGAGAGATTAGGCGGAGTTAAGGTCCAGCAAATAGTAAAAAGCAAAGAACCTTTTAATAAAGTATACATTCCAGGCCACCCCAAAGCAGATGCAAGGGGTTTTGTGAATATGCCGAATGTGAGTGTTATGACGGAGATGGTGGACATGGTAACGGCATCGAGGGCATATGAAGCGAACCTTGCGGTAATAAACTCGTCAAAAGATATGAACAATAAAGCGCTGTCAATTATTGGAAAATGATAGGAGATTAATTTATGGGCGTTTCACCTATTAATAACAACGGAAACATTCCGGTAAATAATGAGTTTGTTAATTCTGTTGAGGGAGAAGAGCAGAAATCCTCATTTAAGAATACGTTAGGCGGCTTTATTAGTGAAATCAACGATCTTCAAACAAAAGCTGATGCGAGTATCGAAAATTTCGCGACGGGAAAGGTTGAAAATGTTCATGAAGTAATGATTGCTATGGCAAAGGCAGAAGTCAGTTTTAAATTTATGATGGAGGCACGCAACAAACTCGTTGAAACGTATAAAGAAGTAATGCGCATGCAGATGTAGTATTATTAAATTTCGTTATACCTGTTAGATAGATAGGACATTCCTGGCAAATCCTCCGACTTAGCAAATCTCCTCAAAATCGGATAAATTCTATTTCTTACCCAAGAATTGCGCGGGTAAATTCTTTGAATAAAGGTGCCGTGTGACAAGTGACGGGTGGCGACGTTTTTCCCTGTCACTCGACACCCGTCACCCGACACCCGTCACAAAAAACATGTTAAAAAAATATACAGTAAGTCGTATTTTTATTGGAATTGTCGACTTCTATGCGCGCGGGATTAAGTTATGAGCAATGTTATCAATTATCGTGAATTTGTAGTATTTATGCCCATAAGGGGTTAAAACTAATTTCAACCGAAAAGCCTGACAAACTCTCTTGGTACTAAAATTGCTGTGTCTTTATTTATAACAAAGCTAAATATTGATAAACAATTAAAAATGGAGATAAAAAAGAATGAACCTCGATTTGAAGAATGTGATGGGACAGATCGGCAATATCTGGAAGGGAATCAGCTTATCGCACAAGTTTATTATGATCATGATGACAATGGGGTTCATAGGCGGAATCATTGGAGTGACGCAGTGGGCGAGGAAACCGGATTTTGCGCTTCTGTATGGAGAACTGGGGCCGAAGGAAAGCGGTGAAATTGTCGATTTGCTTAAAGAAGAAAATGTTCCTTTCCAAATCCGGGGGAATGGGTCTGCGATCGCGGTGCCCAGTGAAAAAGTGCATGAAATGAGGCTCAAACTTGCAGGCAAAGGATTGCCGAGAGAGGAATCAGGGTATGAGTTGCTGGACAAGGTCGGATTCGGCACATCGGATTTTGTACAACGGGTAAATTATCGCAGGGCGATTCAGGGAGAACTTGCAAAAACAATCAGACATTTAGACTATGTGGAATGGGCGCAGGTGCATCTTGCACTGCCAGAGGGTTCTCTGTTTGTTGAGGACGAAAAATCAGCGACGGCATCTGTCGTTCTGAAACTGAAAAGCAGGAGCGCCGGCGTATTAAGGCCTGAGCAGGTTGCCAGTATCGTTCATCTGGTAAGTGCGGGGGTTGAGGGACTCAAACCGGAGAATGTTACCATCACCGACACCCGTGGAAACCTGCTTTCCAAGAAGGAACTCCCCTCATCGATGATAGGCGCGAGTAACGATCAGTTGGAGGTAAAGAAAAAGCTTGAGGATTATTTCGTGACGAAGGCCCAGGACCTGCTTGAAAAAATCGTTGGCGCCGGTAAATCGGTTGTGCGTGTAAGCGCAGAGTTGGATTTTAAACATGTGGATGAGAAACTCGTTGAATTCGATCCTGAACGAAGAGTTCCCAAAGTTCAAACGGTGACGACAAGGGTGTCCGGAGGCGCGCCATTTTCGGGGGGCGGTGTGCCCGGAATGCAGGCGAATCTTATGTCTCAATCTGGAATTATCCAGTCGGTCGGATCTTCAGAGGAAGAAGAAACGGCTCAAACGCAATATGAGCTGAGTAAGACAGAACGGATTATAGCAGACCATGGGGCATCCTTAAAGAGACTGTCCGTGGCGGTGCTTGTTGACGGGATGTATGAAGACCAGAAGGCTGAGGATGGGAAGGTTCAAAAAGTTTACACTCCGAGGAATAAAGACGATATGGTGCGAATTGCGGCGCTTGTGAAGCAGGCGATTGGAATCGATGAATCGAGCAATCGTAACGATAGTTTTGAGATACAAAACGTGCAATTTTATGAACCGTCTTTTGAACAAGAAGAGGCGTCCTTGAAAAAAGAGCAGCAAAAGGAATTCATGTTGAAAATGGCAAAGAATGGGTCGCTTGCAATTACCGTATTGGTTTTTCTCATGTTTGTGATGAGAAGTATGAAAAAACTGAAAAAGGCCAAGGCGACAAATGAACAGCATAACTTTACAAATCCCCGCACATCGAATATGAAGGTGGCGACAGATGATATAGATGAGGAAGAAGAGGAAAAAGCTGATGATGCAAAACAGTTAAGACTGCGCGAGCAAGTTGTTAAAAATATTAGAAAAGACCCAAGCGTAACAGCAAGTTCATTAAAGAAATGGATTACTGCCGATCTGAAGGGTATAAGTAAATGAGCACAGTAAAAAATTTATCAGGAATACAGAAAGTAGCCATCATCCTGTCTACCCTTGACGCCGATACTGCTGCAAATGTTATCAAGGAATTTGATGATATGCAAATTGCAGCGATATCTGGCGAGATGTCGAACTTGGATCGTATTGATAAGGGACTCGTAGAGACAGTGCTCGCTGACTTATCTAACGAATTAAAATTAAATAAAAAAGCCGTAAAATACGATAACAATTCATTCAAAAAACTTCTTGTAAAGGCTGTTGGTTCTCAAAAAAGTGAAGAAATTCTGACGAGTGTTGAGGAGGGGAGTCTGTTTCCTGTGCCTTTTTATCCTCTCAAGGATGCAAGTGAGGAAGAATTGCTGCGCTTACTCGTAGGTGAACATCCCCAAACAATAGCGCTCGTCCTGTCTTATGTTGATTCGCAGCGTGCGGCAAAGGTGTTGGTTCAATTTCCAGCGGAATTACAAGCAGATATCATTATGAGAATAGCGACGATGGAAGCTCCTCCGGTGAAATTATTATATCAGGTAAACGAAGTTGTTTTGTCAAAGGTAAAAAGTGACGACCGGCGTCAGAAAACACCAGCGAAGAAAAAGTATAAACTTGCTTCGGAAATTATTGGTGGTATGGAAGGACCGGCTGATAAGAACGTGGTTGATGTGATAAGTCATAAGAATCCGGAATTGGCGGATGAGATTAAAAAATTATTGTTTACATTTGAAGATATTATTTATGTGCAGGACGATGCTTTTAGAAAGATTCTTACAGAGGTTGATAACGGTGTAATTGCTTTGGCGCTAAAAACAGCAAATGAAGAAGTTGCGAAGAAGTTCTTTAGCAATATGTCGAAGCGTGTAGGCGATGCGGTTCGAGAAGAGCAGGAGTTGTTAGGCCCAAGGCTTTTATCTGAGGTGGAAGCGGCGCAGCAACAGATTGTTGAAGCTGTAAAACGACTTGAAGCAAAAGGAGAGTCTGTTGTGAAAAAGAAGGGTGCAAAAGGGAGCGTAGAAAAATTTGTATGAAAAACAAGAAAGTGTATGCGTCACCGGACGTAAAAGGCATTTATGTATTACAGTCGTTAAAATATCAGAGGAAGTCTCATCATCCGGATGAGACAACCGAATGGGAAGCAAAAGAAAAAAATGACAAAGAAGAAAGAGTGCGTGTCCTTGAAATAGCGAAGGATGAAGCATACAAAAAGGGGAGACTGGACGCTGAGCAGGACTTCAAACTGGAAATGGAAAGAATAAAAGGTGAATGTGCATCGTTAACGGCCTTATTTCAGAATGCGGTCAATCAGCTCATAGATAAGCGGGAAAAAATATGGCAAGAGAGTGAACTTGAGATTGTAAAACTTATTTTGACTATCTCAAGCAAGATGGTCGGGGAAGAAATTCGTAACCATGGTAAAGACGTTATAAAATATGTGGTTAAAGAGGCTCTTTCCCATGTAAGCGGGAAGAAGATTGTTGCCGTACGCATTTCACCCGATGATGCAAAGAAAATAAATTTATTGGAAGAGATGAAATGGGTGGATCAGAATATAAAGATACTGGAAGACGGTGCGATTACTTCCGGTGGATGTGTAATAGAGACAGATTTTGGGAGTGTAGATTGTCAGATAGAGACCCGTTGGGAAGAAATCAGAAAAGCCCTGGCGGGAAATAAAAATGAGCCAGCAGTGCATTGACTTCAAACAATATCAGGAAAGGGTGTCTGCCGTAGTTCCAATCAGATTTACAGGCCGGGTGGCTCATGTTGCCGGCCTTGTGATTGAATCAAACGGTCCATCCGTTCCGGTGGGGGATTTGTGTTATATTCAATTAAACAATGGACATGCGCCAGTCCCGGCAGAGGTGGTGGGTTTTAAAGGGAAAAAGATTCTCCTGATGCCTATCGGTGAGTTGGACAGAATCAGCCCGGGAAGCAAAGTCATCGCATCAGGAGGTCCTTTAACGATAGGAGTCGGTATGGAGATCATGGGCAGGGTTATTGGGGGTTTGGGTGAACCGATAGATGGAAAGGGTTCAATGACGTCGGAAGAATATCGCTCGATATATAACTCGCCTCCTGACCCGTTAAAGAGGAGCAGGATCACAGAGCCTATAAGAACAGGCATACGAGTATTGGATGGATTGTTTACCTGTGGTAAGGGACAGAGATTAGGTATCTTTGCAGGCAGCGGCGTGGGGAAAAGCACCTTAATGGGAATGATTGCCAGAAATTCCGGGGCTGACGTGAATGTAATAGCTCTCATTGGTGAGCGAGGAAGGGAAGTACGTGAATTTATTGAGAAAAGCCTTGGTGCTGAAGCGTTAAAAAAATCTATTGTAGTTTCTGTCACCTCCGACAAACCAGCCTTGCTGAGAGTAAAAGGAGCGTACATAGCTTCTACGATTGCAGAATATTTTAGAGATCGAGGAATGCAGGTCCTATTGATGATGGATTCTGTCACCCGATTTGCCAATGCCCAGAGAGAAATTGGCTTGGCGATAGGAGAACCTCCCACATCAAAGGGTTATACGCCGTCCGTATTTGCCTTATTGCCAAAACTTTTGGAAAGGTCTGGTACCGGTTCGAAAGGGAGTATTACGGGTTTATACACCGTACTTGTGGATGGTGACGATATGAATGAACCAATTGCTGATGCAGTCAGAGGTATCCTTGATGGACATATTGTGTTATCGAGAAATCTTGCCAACCAAAACCATTATCCTGCAATTGATATTTTAGAAAGTATTAGTAGGAGTATGGATGACATTATTACGCTGGAACATAGAAAAGCAGCTCATAGGTTGAAAACGGTGTATGCGACTTACAAAGAATCTGAGGATATGATTAACATAGGGGCTTATACAAAGGGAAGTAACCAGAAAATTGATTTTGCCATATCTATGAATGAACAGATAAAAGATTACCTCAAACAAGATGTAACGGAAGACGGTGATTTTGACGATGCCGTGGGAAGACTTTTAAATATGTTTAAGAATAAATAATGGATGATGAGATTAGTGTTACCCGCGGGATTGACAATAAATAACATGAACAAATTCATGTTGCTGCTGTGCCATCAGGGCTAAAGCCCCGGTATAACGTGTACCCACTAACCCCAGCCTTAAGGCTGGGGTTAGTAACGGTCTTATCGGAATTGGGCTTTAGCCCTGACAGTGCCTGATATTCAAAGTGTCGGACAAAAAACCCGATGTTAAAGGAAGGTATAACTGTATTTTCATGGGATTCCATTTTAAATTTCAGAAACTGTTGGAAATCGAAAAATGTAAAGAAGAAGAACTCGTTAAGGAATTAAAATTCTTACAGAAGCGGCTGCGTGACGAAGAAAAATTGCTGGTATTCTTGAAATCTGTATTAGCGATACAGCAATCTGAGATGGAGAAAGAATTAGGTAAACAGGCAGAAGCCAAGATGTTTGTTTTATTCGAGTCGTACTTTTCAAAGCTGAATCGTGATATTGCTATACAAAGTTCGAAAGTAGAAGACACTTCTAAAAAGGTAGGATGTGCGCGGGAAAATCTGTTACACGTATTTAAAAAGAGAAAGGTGCTTGAAAAACTCCGCGAGCGGTGCGAAAGAGAGTATAAAGAGCGCGTGTTAAAGATGGAAAATAAACGTTTCGACGAGATTGCAATATCAAAGTTTTATTACAGGCATAAGAAAAAACAAACTCATTGATAATTTCCGGAGAATGTAATTATGAAGCTCCCAATAAATAAAAAAATGATGATGCTGCCGGGCATAGGGATCGTTGTTTTTGGAGTCTCTGTAATGGGAATGCTTTTTATGAAAGGTTCCAAAACTCCACCAACACCTCAAGTCCCACAGACAGCATCACAAGATGAAGAAGGAAACGGCGCTCCAGATGTGAGCCGTGGGGGTACGGCTACTACAAAACTTGCAAAGACGGATAAGGAAAAGAAAGAGAAAACGACAGCAAAGTTGCCGTATGTATATAAACAAAATGCTGCAACGATATTTAAGCCGCTTTCGTCAAATGAAATGGCCAAGATGCTTAAAGAAGTAGAGGCGGAAAAACGTGAGTACCAGAAGAGAAATGAATTGTTAGATTTTAAAGAAAAGACACTCGAATCATTACGCGCTGATATGGAAGCCGAAAGGAAAGAACTCGATACTCTTAAACTGGAACTGAATAAGATTCTTGATTCCGTAACTACGCAAAAGGTGGCGTTGAAAAAGGAAACTATTCAACTGGATGAAGCAGAATCTAAGAATATCAAGAGATTAGCAACCGTTTATGGGGGTATGAAGCCTGAAAAAGCGGCGATGATTATAAAAGAAATGGATGAGGAGACTGCGGTTAAATTATTGACGATGATGGATGGGAAGATTTCAGGCAGGATTTTAGAGTCTTTCGAACCTAATCTTGCCGTCAAATTGAGTGAAAAGTTGAAATTATTGAGAAGCGATTTCAAAAGCGTTAAAAAATAATTAAGATATAGAACTTCATGAATTAACATGTTAATATGACGATGAGGAATTTATTAAGACAACCAGGGAGTTTTATATCATTTAAATAATAATATAGAGGCAAAGCATTATGGCAGAAAAAGAGGAAATAGCAACGAAAGAAGAAAACAAGGCTGCAGAGCAGCCACCGGTAGAGAAGAAAAAAGGTAACAAAACGATTATAATGATGGGGATTGTTGTCTTGATTTCTGTGGTATGTGCATTTGTGTTTGTTTCGAAAGTGTATCCATCTTTAACTGGAAATGTCGCGCCTGATGCACTGGCGCCAGAAAATCCAGAAAATGAAGCAGCGGCAGAATCAGCAGAGACACAAACGGTAAAACAGCCGGAAACAAAAAAAGAACCAGCCGCAACATCGAAAAAGAAGGAGGAAAAAGGAAAAGAGGGTAACGAAGGCGCCGAAAAGGAAGAATCCTTGATTGTTCCTGTAGATACGATAGTCGTTAATCTGAGCGGTTCCAATGGGAGGCGGTATCTAAAGGCAAAGATAAACTTGGAGGCAAAAGATGGTGACGTAAAAAAAATCATTGAAGCAAAGGCTATACAAATAAAAGATCGATTAATTTCTATCCTATCCTCAAAAACATTAGAGGATATTGATGGGCTGGAAGCACAAGAGAACCTTAGAAAAGAAATAAAAGATGCTGTGGATGTTGTATTAAAGGCGGAGGGTGTATTACAGGTGTATTTTACGGAATTTGTTGTTCAATAATCAACGGAGTTAAGGTAAGTAGAGATGTCAAATTCTATACTAAATAATGAAGAAGTTGAAGCGCTACTCTCTGCAATAGAGGGTGGACAGGTTTTGGTTGGGCAAAAGGTAGAACCAAAAAAAGATAAAAAGATTCAACACTATGATTTCAGACGTCCCGATAGGTTTCCGAGAGAACAAAAACGCCGATTACAAAGGATTAGTGAAGAAGCGGCAAAAGCGGTGGGGGCTACTTTTTCTCGTTTTTTAAGGTCATCGGTAGTTGTAGAACTTATTGCTATAGAGGAATTCAGTTACGAAGTATTTGTAAATTCCTTCACGGACGTTGTGTGTGCAAACGTTGTGAATTTAAAACCCCTCACCGGGTTGGGGTGTTTGACTATCGATGTGGGTTTTTGTCTTGCTGTAGTGGATCGGGGACTGGGCGGACCCGGGAAAATACCACAAAAGGTAAGACCGCTTACCATGATTGAAGAGTCTGTGGTAGGTGTTGCATTATCAAATATTATGGAAGATATAAAATTATGTTGGTCAAAATTAGCAAAACTGGAATGGACTCTGGAGAAAATGGAGATGGATATAAAGTCATTGCAGCTGGTGCCCATTACAGAGCTTATGATTTCGATCAATTTTGCGATAAGTGGAGATCTTGGCAATGGTACAATCATTCTATGCATACCGGTTGCAAGCCTGGAAATGTTAATGGTAAAGTCAAAATTGGAGAAAGCTGACAGACAAAAGGAGATTGCTATTATTGAAAATGTTATTAAGGAAGTGGAATTGAACGCTTCCGTTATTTTTGGGTCGACCCAATTGTCGCTTAACGAACTTATGAACCTCAAGGTTGGAGATGTGGTAAAACTTGACAATAAGATTACTGAAGATTTATGCCTGATGGTTGAAGGAAAAGCAAAACAGCATGGTAAACCGGGTGTGGTTGGTAAAAAGATGGCGCTTCAGGTGTCATGACTTGGATAACTTAATCGTTTGGTTTTGAATTTGTTATGGAGAGATAAATATGGAACAGATCAAGGAAAACGTTTTGAATGAGATTGCTGAAACGCAATCCCAGATACAGTCAGTTCAATTTAGTCAGTTGACCTCCATGGGCGTTGATGGGATCAAAGGCGAAGGCAGACGCAACTTAGATCTGATTCTTGATATTTCGGTGCCCGTTTCGGTTGAGTTGGGTCATACAAATATGCTTATAAAGGATATCCTCGCCTTATCCCAGGGATCTATAGTGGAATTGGATAAGGTGGCTGGAACGCCTGTAGACCTGTTCGTTCGGGGGAAACTGCTGGCTCAAGGGGAGGTTGTGGTTGTGGATGAAAATTTTGGAGTGAAAATTACCAATATCTGCGGTTCAGAAGAATTAGTTAAAAATCTTGGATAATATGTTTGTTCAAAAACCACACCAGGCACAATGAGACCGTGTTAGAAATTTTGCATAATTATGTACCCCCATAAAAACATCCTTTTAGCTGCCATTTCCACCATCCATTCCCTTTGAAGAAATTTGAGGGAAGCGGACAATCCCTCATAACGTAGTGTCTCTCTCTGAAGTGTAACATTTACAATCCTTTTACGATCTGTTGCATTTGTGGGTTGTTTAAAATTTCCACAAAAAGTGCAAAAAGCCCACGATAAATAACCCTCAAAAATCCCATCAAAATCAAGGAACTTTGATAACTTCCAGACAGTTAAGAAACATCCGAAATAGCTCAATGTATATATCTTAAGTGTGTATACTTATCTCCTGAACAATGCAAACAAAATTATCTTGTAACAAATAGAAGTAACGAGGCATATTATTTGCGCAAAGTGTAAAAAGTTTTTGGGAGAAAATGAGATGAAAAATAAATGTCTGATAGCGTGTTTGGTTTTCCTGCTATTTGTCTGTAACACGGCATATTGTGATATTGAACCAGCGCAAAAGACCGAAAAACCAGGGAGCGTTGCAACAGAATTCGATGGTATAGGAATTGTTTCACCTTTTAATTTCTCGAAGATTACCAAGGTGCTGGAGTCAACAGGGATCGTAATTGTAATCATCGTTGTTACGGTATTTTTCTTACGCAGGAAATTAGGAATTAAAACAAGCATAAATAGAAGAAAGCGGTACGTCCATATTGTTGATACGGCGTCTCTGGGTTCAAAGAAGCATATTCATTTAATTAAAATACCCGGGAAATTGCTGCTGGTTGGCGCCACGAATGAGAGGATTCAGTCGCTTACAGAGATAACAGAAAAAGAGATTGTGGAATCAATCGATACGGAATCTCAAGGCAGTGAATTCACGAAGTTCTTTAAACGTGCCTATACGGAACGAACATGATGTTTCATGGTAACGCAAGGATAAAAATATGAGAAAAGGGTTATTGATTTTGGTTGTTTGTGGAATGGCGATAACGTTTGGCTGTATGGGTATCGTTGAAGCTGCCGGTGAATCGACGAGTCCGCTGAACTTGACAATGAGTATTAATAATGTGGGGAAGCCTAAAGAGGTAGCTAGTACCTTAAAGATTGTACTCTTCTTAACGGCGCTTTCTTTATTGCCGGGGCTGTTATTGACGATGACCTCTTTTACGAGAATCATTATCGTGCTTTCCTTTGTGCGGAAGGCATTATCGTTTCAAACGCTGCCGCCCAATCAGATACTCATCGGTATTTCGCTCTTTCTCACATTTTTTGTTATGGCGCCCGTGTGGAAGCAGGTCAATTCTGAAGCGCTCCAGCCGTACTTAAAAGAAGAGATCACACAGAATGAGGCATTAACAAGAGGAATAGTGCCATTTCAAAAATTTATGCTAAAACAGACCCGTGAAAAAGATATTGCCTTGTTTGTGAATATTGCAAAGATGGAGAGGCCGAAGTCGGCAAAAGACATTCCCATGCATATATTGATTCCAGCCTTTATCACAAGTGAGCTTAAGACTTCATTTCAAATGGGTTTTCTTTTATTTCTTCCGTTTCTTGTGATTGATATGGTGGTAGCTTGTGTGTTAACGGCTATGGGGATGTTCATGCTTCCTCCGGTTATGATTTCAATGCCATTCAAATTAATTCTTTTTGTCCTGGTGGATGGCTGGCAACTGATTATTCAGTCTTTGATTTCAAGTGTGGCTTGAAAAAGTATCGAAGTAAAAACTTCTTTTTTAGCAAGTTTTTTAAGTGACGAGTGTCAGGTGTCGTGTGACGAGAAAAAACGTCACCCACTACTTGCCACACGTCACCTTTATTCACTTTGGTTGTGGCTGCGCTGCGTTATGGAATATTTTTTACGAAAAATTACTATGGGAGTTGACTATGACAACAGAAGTAGTTATCACAATCGGCAAAGACTTATTACAAACAACGTTTTTCCTTATGGCTCCCTTGCTGGTGGTTGCAATGGTGGTTGGTTTGGTAATAGGCATATTTCAGACAATCTCAAGCATACACGAACAAACAATTACTTTTTTGCCAAAAGTGTTTGGAGTTCTTGGTGTGTTTTTATTTTGTTTGCCGTGGATGCTGCGCATGATGACCTCCTATACCGTAAATTTACTGGGAAATCTAACAAGATACTGTCAATAAAAGTTTATATGGAATATCTGATCAGTTTTGTAAATGACGCGCCATTCTTTATGGCTGTGTTTTTTCGCATCGGAGGAATGCTTCTTTTTGCCCCAGTCTTCGGTAATGCTCACATTCCTATGCCCGTACGAATCGCCATTGCTTTGATGTTTACATTCATTTTATACCCAACCGTAAACAAAAATGAGTCCCTCCTGCCTTCCGATATTATTTCGTACGCATTTATTGTTCTCAAAGAGATAGCGATTGGCGCTGTAGTTGGGTTTGCAGCTTCAATGATTTTTGCGGCCTTTAATATGGCGGGTTATTTGATAAGCAACCAAATGGGGCTTGATACGGCAATGGTTGTTGATCCTTCATCACAGACGGGAGACGAAGAGTCAATTATTTCGGTATTTTATAATATGATCGCTATTTTAATCTTTCTTTTAATTAACGGGCATCATTGGTTTATTAAAACAACTGCACAAAGTTTCACAATGATTCCACTCGGAAGTTTCGACTATACTGCCATAACATTCACGAAGGTGCTCGCCATCTTTAAATCTCTTTTTTTGATGGGCATCAAGATATCCGCTCCCGCATTATTGGTTTTATTATTGTCCGTCGTAGCGTTGGGATTGATGACGAAGGTTGCACAGGAGATCAATGTGTTTGTAATTGCCTTTCCAATAAAAATATTTATAGGGTTTTTTATACTTATTGTGTCGATTCCGTTTGTGATTAATATAATGAAATCGTACATGCTTAATTTCGAAAAGAGCATGATATCCCTATTATCGACCATGTGAGGTTGAAAAGATGTCATTTGGTTCCGACACAGAAAAAACCGAACAACCTACCGGCAAGCGTATAAGTAAGGCGCGTAATAAAGGAAATATTGCGTTTAGTCCCGACCTTAATAACGCTGTCGTCTTATTGGCCGGCATAGCGCTCATATATGTCCTTGGTGTAATTACCTATAATAGCCTGACTAGCACTATGAAGATAACTCTTGGGAATTTGCCGTGCAAGGATTTTAATCAAAGCATTGTGATAGATATATTCATAAATCAGATCTACGGGTTAGCGAAGATACTCTTGCCTATTCTCGGCGGATTATTGCTCATCGGATTGGCCATATCTTATTACCAAACAGGTTTTATATTTAGTTTTGAGGCATTGCAGTTTGATATTAACAAACTCAATATCATAGCCGGGGCAACAAAGCTGTTTTCAACAAAATCGCTGGTAAAGCTGCAGTTTTCCGTATTAAAACTCCTTGTGGTTGGAGGGTTGGCTTTTTTAATAATCAAGAAGGAATTTAACCACCTCATTCATGCCTTTGACCTTAGCCCTGCACAAATGTTCGGAATGATGACAAAATCAATGTATACCCTCAGTTTACGCATAGCAGCGGCATTGCTGATTCTTGCAGTTCTGGATTTCTTTTACCAAAAGTGGCAGTATAAGCGAAGCCTCCGTATGACAAAACGAGAAGTGAAAGAGGAGGGAAAAGAGTCGGAGGGCGACCCGTTAATCAAAGGAAAGATTCGGGCGACACAACGACAAATGGCTATGAAGCGCATGATGGCGGCAGTTCCTACGGCTGATGTTGTGGTAACCAATCCTACACACTACGCAGTAGCGTTAAAATATGAAAATACCGTTATGAAGGCACCCACGGTAGTTGCAAAAGGCGCCGACCTGCTTGCCAAGCGCATCAAAGACATTGCAAAGAAGCATAATATACCGTTAGTAGAAGACAAACCACTTGCGCAAACACTTTATAAAACGGTTGAAATAGGAAAAGAAATACCGCAAAAATTGTATTATGCAGTCGCTAAGGTATTGTCATATGTATATCAACTAAAGAAAGAACGGAAAAGAATATAAATCAGGAAAAACAATGTTAATGAGGGTTAAATATGGCAACAAATAAAATAAATTCTGTGGCAAAGACGCCTTTTAGCCGATTGTTATCACAAGGCGAAATAGCATTAGCCCTGGGGGTGATAGGCATATTTGTCGTACTTATTATACCAGTACCGCCGTTTTTGCTCGATATGCTTATTACCGTAAACATTTCAGCTACCCTGCTTTTACTGTTGGTTACTCTCCACGCAAAAGGGCCGCTGGATTTGTCCACATTTCCTTCCATATTGTTGTTTTTGACACTTTTCCGGCTGGCGCTTAATGTTGCATCCACACGGCAAATATTATTGCAGGGATATGGAGGGCAAGTGATTGCATCGTTTGGTGAGTTTGTTGTGGGGGGGAATATTGTTGTTGGGATGGTGGTATTTTTGGTGATTGTTGTTATCCAATTTATTGTCATAACCAAGGGTACAACGAGAATCTCAGAGGTGGCTGCCCGTTTTACACTAGATGCAATGCCCGGGAAACAGATGAGTATTGATGCAGACTTAAACGCCGGACTCATTACGGAGGACCAGGCGCGAAGTCGGAGGGAGTTGATTTCCAAGGAAGCAGAATTTCATGGAGCTATGGATGGCGCAAGTAAGTTTGTAAGTGGAGATGCAATAGCGGGTATTGTTATTGTGATAATTAACATTGTGGGTGGTATTGTAATGGGGATGCGCCAGGGTATGCCGGTATCTGAGGCGTTGCAACATTATACTATTTTAACGGTGGGCGACGGTCTCGTGTCGCAAATTCCATCCTTTATTATCGCAACTGCTTCAGCCGTTATTATTACAAAAACGGCTTCCAGCGAAAATCTGGGCAAGGATTTGTCAGGTCAGATGTTTTCACAACCGAAAGCAGTGGCATTTGCAGCGGGAATCCTTGCGATGTTTAGTATAGTTCCTGGTTTGCCTAAGATGCCTTTCATGATTCTTGCGGGTTTTTTCGGCATGCTGTTCTTCATCCTCAGGAAATCTAATAAAAAAATACTCACTGAAGAAGAGACGGAAAAGGAGATAAAAAAAATCGGGCAAGAATCGCAATCTGAAGAATCTGTTGAGAAACTGCTTCACGTGGACCGTATGGGGATTGAGGTAGGATACAGACTGGTGCCATTGGTTGATCCGCAAAAAAACGGGGGCATCCTGGAAAGAATCAATGCACTGCGGCGGCAAATGGCAAGAGATATGGGGATTATGGTACCCCCCATTCGGGTGAGGGATAATTTGCAATTAGGAGCAAATCAATACGCGATCAAAATAAGGGGGCAGGAAATTACAAAAGGAGAATTGTTTCCTGAGTGTTATCTCGCCATTGACTCAGGTACAACTACCAAAGTAATCGAAGGAATGAAGACGTCGGATCCTGCCTATGGTTTGCCCGCCCAATGGATATCTGGCGCAATAAAAGAAGATGCCGAAGCTTCAGGGTATACGATTGTTGATCCGGTGTCAGTCATGATTACACATCTTACGGAAATTATAAAGAATCATGCATACGAGATTCTTTGTCGCGAAGATGTACAAAAGCTTGTTGAAAATTTGAAGAAAGAATCACCGACCGTTGTTGAGGAATTGGCTCCCGGCATCATGCCTCTTGCGAGTATACAAGAGGTGCTTAAAAATTTATTGAAAGAGCAAGTGCCCATTCGTGATATGGCAACTATACTTGAGACGATTGCAGACTATGCGCCCGTGACAAAGGATGCTGAGGCAATAACAGAATATGTAAGGCAAAAGATTTCCAGAATGATTTGCCAAAGGTATCAGAATGCGGAAGGCAAGATAGGAGTAATTTCTTTTGATCCGCAACTGGAGCAGGCTATTGCCAATGCAATTCATAAAACAGAGAGAGGAAACTTGCTGGCTTTGGAGCCGAATATGGCACAAAAATTGATAGATAAGTTAGTGGAGATTGTAAAAGGTTCTTTATCGTCTGGCTATGAGGCAGTTCTTCTGACGTCCTCTAATGTAAGAAGTCATATTCGCCGTCTTATAGAAAACGCATTACCTCAGGTGCCGGTATTGTCATACAAAGAAATATCACAGGGCGTTAGGATTGAATCGTTGGGAATCGTGAAACTGTAAGTGCGGTGGAAGCTTGTCCTCATGAAAATGGGGATGTAATTGCCGGGAGAAGTATTGTTTTGTGATAGTTATTGTATGAACGCATTTAACTGTGAGTAAAAATTTCCTGATGGGGAAGGAATAAATGGTATACGTGAGGATTGAGGGGGAATTAAACGACGTGGAGGGTAAACAGAAAATAACCACAGGATTTTCCAAGGTAAGGACAATTGCAGTTACCAGCGGTAAAGGCGGCGTGGGAAAGACAAACATCGCTACGAATTTAGCAATGATTTTTCGCCGGTATAAAAAAAGGGTTTTATTGATAGATTTAGACCTGGGGCTTGCAAACATTGATATCTTACTGGGGCTTCGCCCTGAATATACATTACAGGATGTTATTGAGGGCCGTAAACAAATGAAAGATATTATTCTGCAAGGTCCCGATGGAATAAAATTTGTCCCCGCAAGTTCGGGTATTGAAGAACTTACCAGTTTAAGCGAAAAGCAAAAGGAGGCGCTTTTTAAAGGATTCTGCGACCTGGATGAAGAACTGGATATCGTTATTGTAGACACCGGTGCAGGGATATCGTCTAACGTGTTGAGTTTTGTTCTTGCATCGAATGAAATATTGCTCATAACAACACCGGAACCCACAGCTATAACAGATGCTTATGCTATGATTAAAGCCCTTTCCAGAAAGAAAAAAGATTTAAATATAAAACTCCTTGTGAATCTCTCGAGCAGCCGGGAAGAAGCCGAATTGACGATGAAAAAAATTGCATCTGTAACGCATCGGTTTTTGAATGTAAATGTACAATACCTGGGATATTTGTTACAAGACCCTAATATCCCGATTGCTACAAGGCTTCAGAAATCTTTTGTAAAAGAATATCCCAATACGACGGCAACCAGTTGCCTTAATAATATGGTTGCTTCATTTTTAAATAACGATGATGGAACGCAAACATTAGGAGTTGAAGGTTATTTTAGAAGAATTGCAAGTGAAACACAACTATAGTATCTTCTTAAAATTATTTTGACACCTTTAGCAAAAATTTACGAATTACGAATTACCCTCCCCCTGTCCCCCTCTGGAGGGGGAGAAAGGGGGAGGTAAATCATAATTCGTAAATCGTAAATCTAAAAAGGAGGTTTGATGGATGGAGGAACTATTAGCCAGAGGACGTATATATATTATCGTAATTGTGTTCTTTTCGTCCTGTTTTTTGGGACTGATGTCCAACGTATCCATACCTATGCTGGCCATCAGAAGTGTGGTAATAACGATTATCGTTGGAATCTTAAGCAGTTTATTCATCAAATATATTGTAAGCGTGGCAAAAACAGTTTCACCCGGTGGAATTGGTCAAGCGCAAGAATCTGTATCTCCTAAAAGTGATCAAACTATGGGACAAAATAATAAATAGGTGAATTGTATTTATTTAAGGGGAAACGAAAATGGGTACAATGACTAAAGTAAAATCGAGCTATACACGGGGAGATTTAATGAGGCGTAATAAATTAATCATCGAGTACCTTTCATTGGTTAAATATGTGGTAGGTAAAATTATGGTGTATTTACCTCCTTTCGTAGACAAAGAAGATCTTATAGAGTATGGTATTCTGGGATTAATAGAAGCGTCGGAAAAGTATGACTCAAAGAAGGATACAAAATTTGGCACATATGCTATTTCCCGTATTCGGGGTGCAATTTTAGATTACTTAAGGTCTCAGGACTGGTTGCCTCGTTCTGTGCGGGATAAGGCAACAATGGTTCGGGATACGTACATTTCACTGGAACAAAAGCTGAACAGGCCGCCCCGATCGGATGAGATTGCAGCAGTGCTTAAAATAAATCCTGCGGAGTGGGATAAATTATTGTCAGAAATTAGTTTTAGCACATTCCTTTCGCTGGAAGAGTACAATCAAAAATCTGAAGACAACTCGAGAGAGGAGAGAAATCAGCAAATTAAGGATCCCAAGGTCAATGACCCGTTAAGCTTTTTGGAAACACAGGAAGAAAAAACTTTCCTGGCTAATGCCATTGCAGAATTACCAAAACGGGAAAGATTGGTGATAACACTGTATTACTATGAAGATTTAATGCTGAAAGAAATCAGCCAATTGATAGGCATTTCAGAGTCAAGGGTATCCCAACTTCACCATCGGGCGTTGTTTTTACTTCGGGCAAGAATGAGCAGGGTTTCAGTAGATGCCTAGCTCGTATTATGCAGGTGAATATATGTCGGATAATATCGAACGTATTCATGAAGAGCCCATTTTTAGATGCTCGTCTATTAAAAAGACCGACGACGACAGGAAGTCGGGTGGATTTTTTGACTTTGATAAGCGGAAGAAAAAGGACGGCAAGAAAGTGGACAAGGTTTGCAAGAAACCAATTTCGGGTACCGGGCAGAAAGCAGCCGATGATGTACGGGAAATCGAGCATAAAGAGTCTGGTGAGACGCACACTGAAGAAAATCGGTGTGGGAAAATAATTGACATAGAGGCATAGACAAAAATGAGTGAAACAGTGGAATATATACCGGTAACATTGAATGCAATTCGGGTCGATACGATCGTGGGATGCGACCTATATTTACAAAACCACATAAATGAAGAAATTCGATATGTATTATATTGTAGTGGAACGAATGTCGTTAAATCGGACAAAATTGAAGATTTGCAGAAAAATCAAATAAAGAGATTATTTATACGAAAGGAAGATAAAAAGATATATTTAAAATATGTTGAATCGAGTCTAAAACATATTGTTAACGATGACAGGGTGGATATTAAAGAAAAGGCGTATATAGTTTACGATGTAGCTAAAAACATTATGAGCGATGTTTTTGAAGATCCACGTTCTGGTGAACAAGTGGCACGATCGAAGACTTGGGTATCAAACACCATCGACTTTATTATCAGGAGTAAAGGCTCCTTTTCAGGTATGATGAGCATGATTTCTTATGATTACTACACCTATACACACTCGGTAAATGTGTCGGTGTTGGGACTGTTATTTGCGAAATACCTGGGTTTTGATAGTGACGAGATGCAGGTATTTGGAACCGGATTGTTGTTGCACGATGTGGGGAAAACACAGATTGACCCTGATATAATCAATAAAAAGGAAAGGCTGAACGATGAAGAGTTTGCAAGGATTAAAATGCATGTAGAGCTAGGCGCAGATATTCTAAAACAAACAGGTGGTGTCGATAGCACAAGTTTCTTTCCCATCATGCAGCATCATGAAAAGTATAACGGGAAAGGCTATCCAAATGGGTTAAAGGGCGATGCAATCCACAAATACGGTAGGATTGCAGGCATTATAGATGTATATGATGCCCTGACAACACAAAGGTCTTATTCCGATGCCAGAAAGCCATTTGTGGCATTGAAGATTATGAATGATGAGATGACAGGGAGCTTTGATGAGAAATATTTCAAGGATTTTATCCTGTTTCTTGGTTCAGGTGGTGAAAGGCACTATCAGAAAAGTAAGAAGAAATTTCCTGTGTCTGTATAGGAAATATTTACACACTGGTAAGCGGCTGTTTAATTATTAGCCGTATCAACACAGCTATGGTTGTGGTTTTGTAAGATATAAAACGTTTGGGTATCGGTAGTTAATATTATATTTATCAGGAAGTTGTTTGGGAAATAATTTGGCGCTTGTATTGCTAATTAAAAAAATAAGATAAAGATTTTTAATAACTTTCGTGTTCGCCATTAATTCCAGAGGGCAATTGCTATGACAACAAATCTGTTGACTCAAACGGTTAGAGAAGATCTGAAAATAGTCCAGGATACGCTAAACGATATCAGATGCCTTGCTAAATTACATTATTTATTACATCATCCGCGTTCTACTGATAAATTGATGGATGAGTCTTACGACAGCCTGAAAGAACTTAATCTCAAGGAAATCGGATATGCCTTAACTTCGGTGCTTGATCTGCAAAGGATATTTCCTTTGGTCAACGATATTACTGTTAGCGGGACGGGCAGTTTGTCCGGGATTATTGTGTTAGTCAATGGAGATGAAGTCCAGTTGAAGGCCGCAAAAGGTCTGCCCAGCCACATAGCGAATGACACAGTGTTTAAGGTGGGAGATGGAGCCATTGGGTGGGTTGTGAAATGTGGGAAGTCGCTGGTTATTGATGATATTGAAAAGGATCTGCGGTTTAATAAACAACAATTTCAGTGGTATCTTGGGAAAACAGTGCTCTGTGTTCCCATAAGAACAAGAGGCAGGGTTGTTGGTGTAATAAGCGTAAACAGTAAAAAGTCAGGAGATAGTTATACAGATAATGACGTACGATTCCTGGAAACAATTGCGGCATACGTAGCTATCGCTATCAGGAATACAGATTTGTATGAGAGACTTAAAAATCCTAACAAGCTAGACCACTTTACTTCTACGTATTATGATAAAAATCATAAATATCTTCCTGTTACATTGAGAAGTATAAAAACAGGCGCCTTTGCGGGATGTGATCTGTATTTACAAACCGTAGTGAATGATGAAAATAAATATTTATTATATTGCAAGGGTAATAAACTGTTTGATGACGAACGGAAGGAATCCTTTGTAAAGAAAAATATCAATAAGATTTACGTTGCAAAGAACGGCAATGCACAATACTTGCGATACATGGAAACAAATCTTGAGCAGGTAGTTCGCGATGAAATGGCTACGTTGCATGAGAGAGTTCATATTGTCTATGAAGTTGCAACAAATATGATGACAGATGCTTTGAAAGACTCAAGCGTTGGTATCACCGTTGAAAGGGCGAGGGATTGGACTACGATTGCGCTTGATTTTATGTTGAAAGATAAAGAAGTTTATTCGCATCTGATGGAAATGTTGACATACGATAAGAATGTTATGAGACATTCGGTAAATACGGCCATATTAGGATTGCTATTTGGATATTATCTTGAAATGCCGGTTAACGATCTTTTGACATTGGGCACGGGATTGCTTTTGCACGATATTGGTAAAGCGAAGATAGACCATTCTATGATGAAAAAGGATATGGAAGAGTTGACAAAGGAAGAAAGAGAACAGATGAGAAAACACACCGATTTGGGTTTTATTCTTCTATCGAACAGCGGGAATCTACCCAGGGAAGCTTGCCTCATTGCAAAACAACATCACGAACGATACAACGGGAAGGGATACCCGGAGAGTCTGAAGGGTGAAGAAATCCATTATTATAGCCGTATAACCCGTATTTTGGACGAATTTGAGATAAGGATGTCTAAGAATACTGCAAACAATTCTCACGCTGCTTTTGACGTTTTACAGACTATGGTAAAGGGAATGGATGGGAACTTTGATAAAGGGATATTAAAAAAGTTTATTGATTTTTTACAGGTTAGCGCCGGTGAAGAATCAGATGAAGCCCAACATAAAGTTGTTGAATTAGCAGAGTAGAATCAAAAGAATAACAGCGGGCGCCTGGTTATTCCTGAGATTCTGCCAAGGAATGTAATTGTATTATATTGTGAACTTTAACAAGGAGGTTTAAATATGAGTACGAGAATTAATACCAATATTGGCGCTTTAAACGCGCTAAAGTCATTGAACGATGTTGGTAACCGGTTATCAGTGGCTCAATTAAGGCTAGCCACAGGCAAAAGAATTAATGGTGCGGCGGATGATGCCGCAGGTTACTCCATCGCCAAAAAGTTTAACGCCCGCGCAGAGGGCCTTGGCCAGGCATTAAACAACATCGGTTCAGCTAAAAACCTTATTGCAGTTGCGGAAGGACACTTGGGTAATATCGTTGACATCCTGACTCAGATGAAAACAAAGACCATCCAGGCAGCCGATGACTCGCTGGGCACTGCTGAGCGTACCGCCATTAAAGGAGAACTGGTAAAATTAACCAATCAGATTGACCTCGAGGTTAATCAGGCAAGGTGGAACGACAAAACGATATTCAGCGGCGCTGCTACAATAGGAGCATCAAGCGCAAGCGGACTGTTCAAATTCCAGATCGGTGCAGGGGCAAGTACTACAAATGATATAATGAAGTTCGATTTACTTGCCAAGGCCAACGTCAGCTTTGATTCGGGCGCAACAACCAAAGGTTATTCTTCCTCTGGGTTAAATGTGTCGGTTTCTACCGGAGCGCTTACCGGTTCAATAATTGGTTCGGCAGCGTCTGCTCAAATATTAATGGGCAGGATAGATACTGCTATAGCCGATGTGTCTGAGGCATTGAGCTATGTAGGTTCAGTAGTGAACAGGTTGACGTATCAGGAGACAAGCTTGACTATATCCAAGACGAATACTGAGGCAGCGAGGAGTCGTATCGAGGATGCCGACATGGCTTACGAACAATTAAATGCAACCAAGCTGCAGATATTGCAGCAAACCGCCAGCGCGATGCTTGCCCAGGCAAATACAGGACCGCAGGCAATACTGAGCCTATTCAATAAATAGTTGAATCGTATAGGATCATTTTATTGATGATGACCGTTTTGCGTTAGCAAAACGGTCATCTTTTTATGGTTTCCTGGAAATCGGTCAAAATAATGGTATCAGTATATCCCCTCTCCTAACCCTTCCCACAAGGGACAGGGAAAAATGTTTCCTTCCCCACGATGGGGGAGGCTAGGTGGGGGTGCTGAACTGTTACAATAATGGAACATAAGGTGGTTACATGGTGCGCCTTTCTGCTTGTCTCATTGTTAAAAACGAATCACTCCTTCTCTCTCGTTGTCTTGAGAGTCTCCGTTCTTTTGTAGACGAGATAATCGTTGTTGATACTGGCTCCACCGATGACACAATAGAAATAGCGCAGAGCCATGGCGCACAGGTGAAATATTTTGCGTGGATAGATGATTTTTCTGCCGCTCGCAATGAGTCATTACGTTATGCCAGTGGCGACTGGATTCTTTATATTGATGCAGATGAAGTTATTGATAATGTAAACGCAAGTAAAATTCGCCAGGTAATTACACAAAAGAATATCATGGGTGCCACTGTACGCCAATGTATTCCTCAACAAGCTGAGAATATTGTTACCGCTTTTTATATTGAGTACTGCCGTCTTTTTCGACACCATCCCGCCATTCGGTTCGAAGGGGCAATTCATGAACAGATTCTTCCATCAATAGAACGTATTGGAGGAAAGGTATTACGCACGGACATTGTGATTCATCATTGGGCGTATGCAGTTACTGAAGATAAAAAGCGATGCCGGGCAGAACGAAATCTCCGCTATCTGCTTGCAGAGGTAAAACGTGTGCCGGATGACCCATTTGTGCATTTCAATCTTGGGATGACTTATAGGGAGCTTGGACAGCAAGATATGGCAATTCGCTCCTTTCATCATGCATTGGACAAAGACGACGGCCATATCAAGCGTGAACTCATAGGTCAGATACACTTAAATCTGGCTAAACTATACCTGGAATCAGGCAATAGCTCAAAAACAGCGTACCATGCCCATCAAATCTCAACTTTTGAACCTGACAATCCTTTGTCTTATTATATATTGGCAACACTGGCGGTAACTAACAATCAGTTTACTACAGCAATCAAGTATCTGGAGAGTGCAATACAAATTACCAAGGGCAAAGAAGAATTATCTCCAAGCGCAGATTTGAATATGTCCAGAATTTATTTAGAACTAGGCTGTTGTCGTAGCGCAGCAGGTGATTATCAGGGCGCAGAGGCGGAATTTATTCGTTCTATAGAGTGTAATGCTTCGGATGCGTTACCCCATTTGTTATTGGGGAATTGTCGCTTTATGCGCGGCGACCTGGCTGGGGCCAGGGATATGTATGAGCGTACCCTTGTCCTGGACCCATCGAGGGAAGACGCGCAGCGTGGTCTTACCTTGTGTTGCGGGCGTGAGTAATTGAATTGTATGGGAATTTCACCTGTAATTGTCATTTCGACCGAAGGGAGAAATCTTGAAGATTCCTCGTTCCGCTCGGAATGACAGCCAAAAGGGTGATTTCATCCCCCTTTGTGACCGAAGGTCATGGATGTTTCATGTTATTTAAAGAGGTGAGGATGGATGGCTATTGAAGAATCTTTACAACGGGGTATTGGTCTAGCAGGACAGGGAAAGTTGCATCAGGCGCTTAGTATATTTGAGGATATTCTTAAAGATTGCCCTGATGAACCCCGTGTCCTCTTCAATGCTGCGGTGATCAATAACCGGTTAGGATATAGAGATCGTGCTCTAGGTTTGTTACAACGTAGTATAGAGGCAGATTCCTCTTTTGCCAATCCTTACTATTATCTTGGTCAGTTGTATTTGCAAAATGGATGTTACCAGGAAGCTTATGAGGCATTTCGTAATACAATTGCTCGTGATATTGAATTTGCTTCGGCTTATGAGGGGGCAAGGTCGGCGGCATCGGCTATAGGTCTATCGGTAATTACTGATGAGGCAGACGTTATTTTTTATACCGGCGGTTATCCATTTCATGGAAGAACGATGGAAGAAAAAGGGCTTGGGGGTAGCGAAAGCGCCCTTATTTACATTGCCCGTGCCTTGGCTGCACAGGGGATCAAGGTGCGCGTTTTTTGCAACTGCGAAAAGCCCGGCGCTTATGATGGTGTGCGTTACGACGATCTGGTGGATTTTCACATTTACCGCAATCTGTATAAATTGCCGGTGCTCATCTCCTCCCGCTCATTACGGCCTTTTAAGGTTGATTTACAGGCACAGTTACGTGTCCTTTGGATACATGATGATATTAATGTCCCATTTTTAGAAGGGGAATGTCCGTCTCGTCTGCCCATTGATCGTATTTACGCCATTAGTCATTGGCAGAGAGACGTATGGTTGCGCCATTTTAGTATTCCCGCAGAACGTTTCTTCCTGACACGAAATGGTGTAGATTTGAAGTTGTTCAGACCCGCTGAAAGGAGGAATCGTAATCGTTTAATTTATGCCAGCCGTCCTGATCGCGGATTGAGTGTTTTGTTGAAACTGTTTCCTTGCATTCGTCAACGGGTTCCCGATGCTGAGTTGCACGTTTATACCTATAAATTACCTGACGATAATCTTGAAGACCCTATCTGGCAACAGGTGCGTCAGCCAGGCGTGTTTGTACGGACGGGTTTACCCAAAGCTGCGCTGGCAGAGGAAATGGCTGCTGCCCGCCTGATGGTGTATCCAAGTACCTGGAGAGAGACATCGTGTATTGCCGCAATTGAAGCTCAGGCTGCAGGAACACCAATAGTTGCCAGCACACTGGCGGCATTGCCGGAGACGGTGGCAAATGGTGTCAGTGGACGACTTGTTCCGGGAGATCCCAATACAGACGAGTTTGGCAGACAATTCGTTGAGTCAGTCGTAGATTTGATGAATAATGACGAAGAGTGGCAGCGCCTTAGTCACGGAGCTCGGTATCGCATTGAGCAATTGTATGACTGGAATAGTATTGCTAGTGAATGGTGGAGTGATTTACAAAAAATGTTAGATTCCAGGCAACGCATTTCGTAATCTCGCAGAATGCGTTCTTATTCTACGACATTATTTAATAAAAGACCTTTAGCGATAGATGGCGGCGGACGATAGGTTTTTGATAATTTCATTTTTCTAATAGTTTCTTCAGAGGGAACTTGACGGAGTACTTTTTTTGTATTTGTATCTATCGTACGGGTAACGGTAATATTGAGATCGCTTTCTATGGAATAGGTAATACGCGTGGTTCCTGATGGTGTAACAGTATTGGAAGATTGTGTCTTTATTGAGCTGCTTTTAGAGTGATTTTTTGTGTCTTTTCTATTTTTTGCTTTATTTGAAGCAAATATTTCATCTCTGGTAAGACTCTTTTTTGTTAAAGAGTTCTTATCAGTGTGTTCATTGTGAATGTTATACGTATCAACATTTTGAATAGTGTGTGCTTCCATATCTCCCGCTCCAATAAGTAACTGGTGAGATAGTGTTTTATATTTTTGTAAAAACATTCAAAGTCAGATAATTACCGAGAGTTGTAATGACTCACAGGCTGCTGGTTTGTAACGCTTCTGTTTGGACATTATCCTGCACCTGAACCCATGTCTCTCGTAATTCTTTTAATATCTTTAAGGTGATATCAAAATTACCACGTTTGACCTCCCGCATGCAGTAATCGTACAATCTAAATAAAGAGTTGGCAATTTCCGCATAATCAAAGTTGAGTGAGTCGATTAACTCTACAAGAACTGCGCTGGCTTTTGATTCGTCTCTTCGATTACAAGCAGTAATCCCGGCATCATAAGCCTTTATCAGCAGTTGAACTGGGTTTAACGTCATTATTTCCTGTTCCAGATATGCAGTGCTTATTTTTTTTGCAGCGATCATAATTCAGGACTCCTTTTTAAAAAATATCTGATAAAGTAAAGAGTTATGTATGTTTATTTATCCGCAGACATCGACAAAAACGGGTGAATTGCTCATGTGCTTTTTTAAATCATTCGCGAAATGTTTGCTTTCCTGGATCTTTTCCAGATTACATGTAATGTCTTTAATGTGATTTTTTATTAAAGCAATATTCTCCGTGTCAAAAATAACTACCGAATTTAATATCTGTTGAATTTCTTGTAATAATTTATCTGTACAAGCTTTTATTTTATTATCGGCAGAGTCGGTGCATTCTTTAATAGAATCGTAGTATTTTTTTGAAGACATTATTTTATCGATTAATAGCCCTCGTTCTTCCATTTTTTGACTCAGGAGGTCTTCGTTACAGTTCTTCATCAGCATCTCTTTTAGCGCGCTGGTATGAACGAAAAGTTCTTTATAATACTTTAACTGTAATGTAAGAATTTCAATTACTTTTTCGACATTATTTGTTTCGTCTGAGGGCATTAGTTTGCACGCGTCCATATCGTATCTTTTTTTAAATTTGCTTAGTATTAGTAAGTCTATTGTGAAGAATATGACAGTGAAGTCGTAATCTGATTACCCTGAAGTACGGCTGTGTTCAGTAAGTCCTGCATTTTGTATAACTGTTGGCGATATTGGTTTTCTTTTATTTTTAGGCGTGCTTCCATCCGTGTGATTCTGGTCTCTATATCCGTTATTCGATTACTAATGACTTTTTTTGTCTCGTCAATAATTGAGCTTCTCGAAGTAGAGGTGCTCTCCACAAACGGTTTTATAAGTGTTTCCAACTTTTTAGCAACACCGTTTGTGGAATTAAATAGGTCTTGGACTGACTGGGAATTGGAAGAGATGGCATCGTTAAATTTCGTTGTATTTGATAAACTGGCTTTCAGATAACTATCAAAGGTAATGCCGATTTTACTGAGATAGTCTGGGTTCCCGCTGGTAAGCCCTGTTACTTGTTCTGATAGTTTTTTATATAATTGACTTCTTAAGGACGTAAATGTCGTATTTCCTGCGAATACGCCCCTTGCCTTTGTATATGCATCTAAACCTGTTTTGTCTTTGATATATTGCGTTACAGCGTTAAACTTTGTGAGAAAATCATTAATCTTTGATTGTAAGGCGCTGGTATCCTGCTTGACCGTTATGGTCGTATAGGTAGTATCTGTGTAGGCCGTAACGTTCGTATTTTTAAGGGTATAGTTAATGCCGTTTATCGTAAAGGTGTTTGAACTTTTGGTAATTTCATCAGATGCGCTGGTGCTATTTATGGTAAACTTCGCATCAGTGCCGCTGGTTGCCGATGCAGTGTCCAATTTCAGCACATTCATAAGATTACCAGTTACATCCGACAGTGTGATCGTATCTGTGCTGCCAGCGCCTTTGGATTTAATAAGAACTTTGTCAAGGGAAGTATCATAGAACACATTTACATTTGCTTTGGAGCTGTTTATCCTGGAAATAACAGCATCCAGCGTGTCTGTTGATGTGTTATATGAAATCTCCACTCCGTTAATTTTAAATTTGCCGGTCGTGGTGCTTGTCAGTGCAGTATCAAAATTTGCATTGTTCAATATTACATTACTCTGAACACCGGTGGCATCTGTCGTGCCGTGATAGGCATAGGGAGACGTTGTATCCCTCATTTTCACCTGCGTGAAAAATCCGGTGCTGCCCCCGGCTTCTGATTCAGAGAAAGTTAAAGCGGTTGCAATTTTGCTTTCGAGATAGAATTTATCTTCGGTCTTGTTGTAATAAATATTTGCATTTACCCCTGCAGCATTGACCGCATCCATGAATGTCTGGACTGAGGTATAGGTGGATAAATTAGCCGATGTCCAGCTACCGATAGTTACTGTCCCCGTAGGGGTGCTTCCAAAACCCGCATTAGCGAAACTCTTTGTCACATCAATTGTCCCGCTGCCTGGCGCTACTTTTGAACTGCTGATGGTAGCGGGCTTTGTTAGTAATGCCGCAGTGCTTTGTAAAGAGGCGCCGGTAGCCAACTGTTTAACGCGTATCTGATATGTACCTACAGCGGCTCCAGAGCCAGCGGATGCAGTTATCTTTGTTTCATCGCCGGAACTAGATGTCCTTGAGTTATATATAGCGGTGGTTTCGGTGCTGCCAAGCTCTCTTGATAATGTCAAGAGGTCTGAGATTTTTGTCTTTAAATCGCTATGTATGCTGAGACTGCTATTGAGGTTGGTTTTTTGAGTATTCAGAGTTGTTAATGGCTTGCGTTCCAACGTCATGAACTGATTAACCAATGAATTAAGGGCGGAACTTGAGCTGTAAGCTGAGGTAATCGATGATGATATGGCCATACTATTAACCTCCTAAACAAAAGTTGGGGATGGGTTAACGTTACCCATCCCCAACTTAAAACCTACCTTATTTGAAGAGACTCAATATAGATTGTGGTCCTGAGTTTGCCTGAGCAAGCATCGCGCTGGCAGTCTGCTGCAATATCTGCAGCTTGGTTGAATTTAATTGTTCGTAAGCCATGTCGGCATCCTCGATACGACTCCGCGCTGCCTCAGTATTCGTCCTGGCTACGGTCAAGCTTGTCTCCTGGTATGTCAACCGGTTCACTACTGACCCAATGTAGCTCAATGCCTCAGATACATCGGCTATAGCGGTATCTATTCTGCCCATTAATACTTGAGCAGACGCTGCCGAACCAACTATTGAACCAGCGAGCGCTCCGGTAGAAACCGACACATTTAACCCAGAGGAAGAATAACCTTTGGTTGTTGCGCCCGAATCAAAGCTGACGTTGGCCTTGGCAAGTAAATCGAACTTCATTATATCATTTGTAGTGCTTGCCCCTGCGCCGATCTGGAACCTGAACAGTCCGCTTGCGCTTGATGCTCCTATTGTAGCAGCGCCGCTGAATATCGTTTTGTCGTTCCACCTTGCCTGATTAACCTCGAGGTCAATCTGATTGGTTAATTTTACCAGTTCTCCTTTAATGGCGGTACGCTCAGCAGTGCCCAGCGAGTCATCGGCTGCCTGGGTGGTCTTTGTTTTCATCTGAGTCAGGATGTCAACGATATTACCCAGGTGCCCTTCCGCAACTGCAATAAGGTTTTTAGCTGAACCGATGTTGTTTAATGCCTGGCCAAGGCCCTCTGCGCGGGCGTTAAACTTTTTGGCAATGGTATAACCAGCAGCATCATCGGCTGCATTATTAATTCTTTTACCTGTTGCCAACCTCAATTGGGCGATAGACAGCCGATGATCAACGTCGTTCAACGACCTTAATGCGTTTAACGCATTAATGTTGGTGTTAATTCTTGCACCCATTTTTAAACCTCCTTGTTTTAATGTTTTTCCCGTATTCCATGACGGGAAGAAACTAATTCATTCTACGATATAAATTACAATAATTTAAGAGACTGACTAGTCTGGTCTTTAAACTTTTCTACGGTACCTGTTTTAATTATCGGCAGAAAGCATAATAAGTTTAATTAAATTTTTGAAAATTGTAACAATTTGATGCTAAGGAATTTCAAAGTTTTTAGTAACGGAAACGACAACCCACCCCTTACCCCTCCCAAGAGGGGATTTTTCGATTCCCCTCTTGGGAGGGGTAAGGGGTGGGTTCATTCTCACGCTAATCGAGGACGAGTGAACCAGCAAGATGTTGCAAACCTTAACCAGCCGTGAAGATGTCAGACTGTAATCTCGTTTTTTAAATTTGCAGCAGGTTGATTCTTGAATTTCTTTTCCAGGGAAATAAGGTTTTGTGAGGCGTAATGGCAGGCAGGGTCTAATTTGAGCGCCGCCCTGAGTCCGATTATTGCAGATTCTAATCTGCCCAATCTGGCGTAACAAATGGCAATAGTGGCAATTACATCAGCATTGGGAGGTGAGATTTGAAGGTATTTTTCAAGCAACTCAATGGCAGTGGTGTGGTCTTCTATTTCTATGCAAAGATTTCCTAGTTTGAGGTATGTGCTGGCGTCCGTTGGGTTTGAATTGAGCGTATTTTGGATGAATTTGATTGCGCTCTGCCGGTTGCCGTTTTTGAACTTAATCCTTTCCATAAGGCATTTGAGTTCCAGGTTATCTGGATAGGAAGAGATTATTGTTTTCAGGGTCTCTTCTGCCTCTTTAATTTGATTTGTTTGTAATAAAAGATTTACTAAAAATATATGTGCATTTAAATCGTTGTTATTTTTTTGGATATGTTGTTTGAAGGTGTGGATAGCTTCGGGCGCTTTTCCCTGCATAATTTGTGCTTTTCCCATCAAGAGATATAACAAGTGATTATCAACACCAAATTTTATAGCGGTGTTAGTGATATTTTCAGCCTCTTGAAAGCGATTTTGGGAGACGTAGAGGTGTGCAAGGTTTGAGTAATACAATGATTCTTTATCGTTCAGCTCAATAGCCTTTTTGTAAGCCAGTTCTGCCTTACCAGGAAGTCCAAGACGATTGTAACATTCTCCGATATTGTTATATGCTTTATGTTCATAATAATATGTATCTACAATACGAAGGTTAACGGTAGGGTTTTTGCTTTCTTTATCTTTTATAACAAGATATTTTTTAAAATAATTTATAGCTTCAGCAAATTCTCCCTTTCTTGATAATATATCTCCCATAACATATAGAATATCTAACGAATCGGGATTTTCGTTGATTGCGTCTCTGCAGATTTCTTCTGCCCTGTTTACTTGATTTGTGTTCAGCAAGGCATACGCAATGTCAATATAAATCCTGAGCCTTTGGTTTCTGGAATCAACATCTGTCGGCGAGGTGGGTATATTTAATCCGTCCTTTCCTAATTCGATAACCTTTTCGAAATTATATTCATTTCTATAGTTACGGACCAGGTTTGCCAGGGCAAAGATATTGTGAGGGTCTTCCGCCAGTTGCTTTCTCAAAAGGTCTCCGGTCCTTTTGTATTTATTTTTCATTTCTTCATTAGATAGGTTGTACCCATAATGGTAAAACCTTATTTCCGATGGCATGGCATTGCCATCCAGAATAAGTTGATTGTGTACAATGCCTTCATAGTGCGCCTTTCCTCTGCGGAATACCCTCGAGTAGTAGTGTTTTGATTGACCTCCAGGGAGTTCGCTGTAGATAGCAACGTATATTGCATTATATGAATCGGTTTGTATTAACTTATGAAGTAAAGGTATATCAGCCTGTTCAAGCGCTTCATCCGCATCAATTTGAAGAATCCAGTCGCAGGTTGCGTAACCCAGTGAATGGTTTCGTGCTTCACTAAAGCTATTACGCCATGGGTGATGGTATACTTTAGCGCTGAAGGATTGTGCAATTTCAACAGTTCTATCTGTCGAACCAGTATCGACGATAATGATTTCATCTACGGCATCTTTAATGCTTTTTAAACACTGAGCCAAAAATTTTTCTTCGTTCTTTACAATCATACACGCGGAGAGGGACGGTCTCCCGTTGCCTGATGCCGTTTGGCAGTTTGTATTTGTTTTCATTCTTTACCTCGCAATAGGCTTTATATTATAATGCAGCATAGCTGCAACCAAAATATTTTCATAACTCCCCTCGATCCCCTTTTAGCAAACTTACTGTTGGACAATTTTTGGCTGAACAAGTTGAAAGCTGGGGTTATTCTCCAGTCGTTAGCCAGAAAGACAAATTTATAACTCCGCCATTTATGGCGGAGATTATATCCGCAATATCAATGTGGCTTTAGCCGTGACTTCCAAAATTGTATCTCCTGATAAATTCCTCATACTCCTGAGTAAAAGAAACCATACTTTTATCCTCTATCAGGGCTAAAGCCCGTTTTGATTTGTCTCTTAGCCCCCAGCCTGAAGGCTGGGGTTACGATAGATAGCAGATAACAGATAATGGGGTCCGATCTTTCAAATTGACATGCTCGTCAACGATAAAGATTTGCCCCTCTAATTCTCTGTTCAGATAAAGTTTTTAACCTATTTTCCAAGCGCTGATTTATAACCGACGAGAGCCGCCTCCCAGTGTCCTAACTTTTCGTAGCATCGCGCAATATTCAATAATGTATCTTTGTTTTCAGGGTGAACCTTTACGTATGCCTCTAGGTACGGAATTGCCTTTTCGTATGCCTCTTGTTTTATATGGAGCTCTCCCAGGTATAAGAATGTTTCGTCATCTGCAATACCTTCTGAAATAATTTTTAAAAGGGTATTTGTCGCTTCGACAAGATTTCCATTATTCAGATAGCAGAGGACCAGATTCTTATAGGGTGTAAGATACTTAGTGTTGGAAGCTATGGCTTTTTTAAAATAGTCTATAGCCGTTTGCAAATGCCCTAACTTTCCGGAACAAATTCCTAATCCATTGTAAGCAGTGTAATCGTATCCCATTGTGTCAACCATAAGGGAAATTTTATCTATGTTTTTGAGATACCATTCGCGGAGCAACAAAAACCGTTCAAAGTGATCAATTGCCTTTCTGTAATCTCCTTCCTTCAAATATATACAGGCAAGAGTAAATATGAGATCTATGTTTTCTGGTTCAATTTTTAACTCGGCTAATTTTGATAAGGCAAAATGGCACAATTCCTTTGCCTTTGAATAATTTTCATTATAGAGATGACAGTTTGCCGTTTCATAAATGACCATGACATAGTGATGCAAGTTAATGTTTGTTTTGTCATGTTTTGAAAAAGGAACGACTGACATTATCTTAAGAGCTTCTTCTCCCGCATTGATGCCGTCTTGAAACAAGTCTTGTATGCGGTAATTGCGTATCAGGTTAAACCATGCAAAACTATCGTGTTTATTTTGCGCAATTTGTTTTTTTAGTAAGTGGGTAGTCCGTTGCCATTTTGTCCGCATCTTTTTTTGATCAAGGTTATATCCATGGTGGTAAAGCCTGATCTCAGTCGGCAGCCGTTCACCTTCGATAATGGTTTGTTCGTGGATGATGTCTTTATAAAATCCTTTGCCGCGGCGGAAGATGCGCGGGTGATAAAACGTATGCAAGCCATCCTTTATAATGCTTTGAATAGCGATAATGATTCCGTTATATCTCTTGTCGCTTATTGCAAGTCTGAGCTTTGGTATATCCGCTTGTTCTAATTCTTCATCAGCATCTATCTGAAGAATCCAATCTCCCGATGCGTGGTTTAAACAATGATTTCTTGCCTCGCTAAAACTGTCATTCCATGGGTGATGGTAAACCTTTGCCTTGAATTCTTTGGCAATAGTTACCGTATTATCTGTGGAGCCTGTATCGACGATAATGATTTCATCGGCTACCTCTTTAATACTGTTCAGGCAATTAGGCAGAAATTCTTCTTCGTTTTTCACTATCATGCAAGCTGATATTTTAGGGCTTAGTATGTTTTCCATATTGATTAATTTTTATACACTAACATGTTGTTCTTCACGAGTGTTTAACTCGACCGTTATTTCCTGTTTATTTCTGATTAATTTATGTTTGATAAAGTTGATAATACGCTGAGCTGCACGCCCGTCGCCGAAAGGATTCGAGACATAGGCCATCCGGTTATATTCTTTTGTGTCTTCTAACAGGCGCATTGTTTCTGTAATAATCGTAGGGGGATGCGATCCAACTAATTTTGCGCCGCCGGCTGTCACTATTTCAGGACGTTCTGTTACCTCCCGAAGTATCAGTACGGGTTTATTTAAAGAAGGCGCTTCCTCCTGAATACCCCCTGAATCTGTTAAAATGAGATAGGCACGTTTCATCAAGTGGACAAAGGGGACGTATTCCAGTGGTTCAATAAGCAGTATATTTGATATATTTCCTAGCATAGGATATACAGTGTTCCTGACATTGGGATTGAGGTGTACGGGATATACAAAGGTGACATCAGGGTACTGTTTAGCCAGTGTTGCGATGGCCTTACATATATTGATGAATGATTTTCCAAAGTTTTCGCGCCGATGCGCTGTAATCAGTATCATCCTGCCTTTAATGTTGTTGAGTAAATCATTGCTAAATTTAAAATCCCGTTCTGCTACGTCTAATAAGGCATCTACAACGGTATTGCCTGTTACACAAACAGATTCTTCATTTACTCCCTCATTCAACAGATTTGTTTTTGCCCCATCTGTAGGTGCAAAGTGAAGAAGCGCCATAACACTAGTAAGGCATCGGTTTATTTCTTCAGGGAAAGGATGGTATTTGTTATGGGAGCGTAATCCTGCCTCGACGTGTCCCACCGGGATTCGCTTGTAATATGCCGCCAGTGATGCGGCGAAGACAGTAGTCGTGTCTCCTTGTACCAGAACCAGGTCAGGCTGTTCTTTTTCATAAATCATTTCTATATTTTTTAATACCTTACACGTTATATCGGTTAGCCCCTGGTTTGCGCTCATGATATTCATATCATAATCAGGTTTGATAGAAAACACATCGAGGACACTGTCAAGCATCTGACGATGCTGAGCAGTAACAACAACGACACTTTCCATCGTGTCTGAATGTTGTTGTAGCTCTTTAATTACCGGTGCAAGCTTTATTGCCTCAGGACGCGTGCCAAAAACACACAGTATTTTATTCATATGACTTTTTGAGTTAATTAAATCCATTGAAGCAACTCTAACCTATGAAGTTTCGATTCAGGACATACTATGTAGTTGATAGCTTGCCCACAAAGTGAGTCCGCCTCTTCTCCATGAATGGTGAATATTCTATAATTATTCTTTTTAAATGTATTAAAATCAAATCCTCCGAGCTCTTTGGGAACGAACCCTGGATATTCAGAGTATCTGTAACCTGTATATTCATGCATTTCTATTTGCCAGATTGGTTTAACCTCTTCTATAAATCTTCCCAGCGTCTTTAGGACAATACTTTCCATCCCTTCTATATCCATTTTAATGAAATCAGGGTCCTTTACACTGTTTTCTAATACATAATCGTCTAACCTAACATATTTGATATGTTGCACGGGATGTTGTGTGCCGATACAATCATTGAACCTGGTATTGCATGTTTTATTTAATTCATGCAACGCTACTTTATGAACAGTTATAGCTCTAAGAGGTGCGCAATTTTCTTCTAATCTATTATAACAGAGCGGAGATCCCTCGAAAGCATGCACAATTCCGCCTAATATAGCAAGTGGTATAGAAGTGGTTCCTATATGTGCGCCAATATCATAGACCGTATCGCCGGGATCAAAACACTTTTCCCAAACATTCCAGTATATTTCCTGTAGCGCATTCTTTCTGATAAGATCGTCAATGCCACCATCAGATAATGCAGGAAAGGGGTATTTAATTGTTTTTAAATCAACATAGTGCATTTCAAGTCCTCCTTGCAATTTATAGAGCTTCTATATATTCCCAAAATTCTTCAGAAGATCTTTCGTAAGTAGAAGGATCTTTCAAGTCTAATGCCTTCCAGCTTGAGGCTCCAACCATCTCGTTTAAAATCAGATTACAACCGCACAAAGCGGCCTGATTGACCACCAAACCGTTTGGCTCCGGCCATCTGGGCAAATGTACGTAATTCTTTACCCGGCTGAAGAAATGGGGCATATCTTCGTACGGTATTTTCCCGACAACTCTTCCATATCCTTCTTTCCCTGCCAGTTGGGGATTGTTAGAACCGAATAATACGATATTGCCATCGGGAAATTTTTGTTTTATGTTGAAATATCCTTTTGGCTCTCCCATCGCGCCACAGGATGCGTATTCGATATCTCTGGGAGTTCCTTTATCTACAAAATGATTTGTATCAACAATCGGTTTAATTAAATACGTGTTGCCGATAATTTCCTTGCCGTACAGTTTAATAAAGGTATCGCGTTGCAATGGGCTTAAAAAACAATTAACAAGGGCATGTTTAAACATGGGGGATGTTAAAGGAGCGGTGCATTTCCCATCGTACCAGGGGCCGGGGAGTCCCCGGTGATTGAAATAATCCTCTTTTGAAATTACGCATTGGCCATCGGTTCCGCGATCCCCATTACACGGGAGGGCTGCCAGAAAGCAAGCATTGCTGTATCCGCATTGCCCGGTGATATATCTTCCTCTTCGTAATATGTTCTCCAAAAAACGGAGGTCAAACTGTGGAGAGCCGGGACAATTCCAGAAATCAAACACGATGTCTAAATCGGCTTTCGAATCGTAGTCAAAACAATTTGGCGCCATGGAGGAAAAGGAAAAGACATGCCCCCGTTTTTTCCCTTCATCCACCAGGCCTCTTGTGTATTGCTCGCCGCCTCCATAAAAGTGATAGGGATGCAGATAACTTACAAAATTGATTTTCATGTTACTCTTTCTCCATGAGTTTGTGCACAGTGAATTCAGCCAGTTTCCATGGGTCTAATTCATAGCATGCATGATTGCATTTTTTCGATCTGTCCTCAGTGTTCATAATTCTGGAAAACAGATGACACTGAAACCGGCATTCCTGATGAAGCGAAGGATCAAATGTCCCGTTTGCCTGCATGAGATAGAACTCGGGCGCATTACATTCATATGCCTGGAACAATACGTACTTCTTGTTAATGGCGTTGAAGATGTGGTGTATCCCGCCGTCGCTTAACACCCCAATATCCATTTCGTTCAGTACAGCGGCAAATTTACGGATATGCTGGGTATGCGGGATGTGATAATCCCCAAGGTGATAATTGATTTGATTTCCAACCTCAAAGACGGCTACATTACCCAGAAGTGTTTTTAGCCTTTCTACAAATTGTCTCCATGATTCTTCGGGATATCTTAATGGTGAACAGTCCGTGCGTTTTTCAGAATGTCTCCTTTCACTCACGACGATGCACACCTTATAGCGGCTCGTACATCCGGCTATAGATTCTCTGGCCATTTTGCTATCGTCTTCCGTAAGGTATATTTTTGGCAGGGTATCTTCGGTATCTAAAGGGTGAAAACTATTTTGAAACAGATAATTGCAGACAATTATGTTTTTATCAGAGGCATGAATCATTTGGTTAAGGTTCTCCTTCTGCCTCAAAAAATCAAAAAGTCCCGGATGCCAGTCCGGCCATATTGAAATAAAATCCCTCGGTTTTTGGATACTCTGTTGCCAATAAACCTGGTCATTTATTTCTTCATGAAAAGGTCTTCTCACGTTAGAAACAAGGGGATTCGTTTCGTAAATCTGCGATAAAAAATCGTCACAAACTACCGTTAATCCCCTGTCTGGAAACCTCTTTTTTATAGGAGAAATCAAAGATGCGGAAAGGATTGAATCTCCTATGTTGTGGGGGAACAGCCACCGGGGAATATAATAAGTTATTTCTTTTCCATTTGACCTTTTCGGTGTGTGGTTATTTTCTGTGCAGTTACTCGAATCGTTATGCAAAAACATGTCTTGTGCTGCTCTATGGAATTCCTCCGTATCGTGGGTAATATTCCCTGATTCATCATACAATACCCCAAGCATTGACCCGTTCCACAACTGACTCAAAGGTCTTTTTTCTATGGTAATTTGGTTCTTGTTTTGCTGAGTTAGCTTTGGAAGATAAGCTGACATTGCCTGTATAATTTCTTCTGCCCGGTGAGTATAGGTATGGCGTGTTACTGCCTCCGCATAGCCTCGCATAGCAATCGTATCCCGCTCTTTTGTGTGATCTAAATAGTATTTTACTTTGTCACAGAGTTCGTCAAATGTCTCAAACTCCGCAAGGTGCTCACACGAGAAAGGGTTCTCTTCTGAAAGACGTTCGGTAAGAAGAAACGATCCGCAACCGAGCGCCTCAAAAACACGGGTCTCCGTATCTTTGTGATCTTCGGCATGAATGTTTAATACTATTTTGCTTCTGTTAAATAACTGGACAAGTTCTTTGCCAAAGGCATTTGCAATCGTCACATTGAAGTTGGACTGGAGTTTCTCCAACAGTATTTTTCTTCGTGGTGTTATTGATCCCACAAAGAGGATGTCGATATCCCGCTTTATGTCAGGATTCATTCTATGAATGGTTTCATCAAATCCACTGAGTAAAATAGAGCATCTATCTCGTTTGATCCAGCCGTATGATACCGCAGTCTCGATGCACCTTTTGGTACGGAAAAAGATATGGTCAAACAACCCGGATAAAAGCAATCTGTCCTGATCCCTGCAACGGCTTACAAGTTCACTTGCCCAAAAAAATCTGGGGACTCGAACAGACTCAATCAAGTCGATGGGAAAATAATCGCCTCTTTGCAATAGGAAAACATCGTATTCTGGCAATTCACTGAATAAACTGTGCAGTTTATCACGATGTTTTCGGTAATCAATGCAGTGGGTGGTATGTCCGAGTTTATGAAATCCTTTATTTACAAAAACCTCCGCTCCCCATCCAGCATTGCATTCAATTACATTGACATATAGTATCTTCATCTTTAAACGCTGTATGAAAAGTAGTAATATTGGGTTTCGATACGGTTTTTATGCTGATATGCGGGGGCTCGGACTGGACACCAGGTATTATTTCATTTATCCTTTTGCTCAAGTCATGGTAAGTATTAACACTATTCCGTGCATTTTGTTGCATTTTATGAACTAACTCCGGACTCTTGGCTAAAGAATACATTTTGAAAGCCAGATCGTTTACGTCCACAATTTCCTCTGGAAAGGAAATGCCATCCTCTCTGGTGACCCGTTCAGCGACTTTGACCAGCAGGCCATTATAGTTATCCTGTACAAATTCATTCATTGGCGGCGCGTCAGTGGCAATGGCTGGAAGCCCACATGCCATTCCTTCCAGTAAGGGCAGTCCCAGCCCTTCCAGTTTGGAAGGAAAAACAAGGATACGGCCTTTGTGATAAAGACCCGGCGCTGGAACGGTGGCGATATGATAAGTTATATGTGGATTGTTATTCACGATATTCACCACTTCGGGAGGAAGTTTTTCCAGTTCGGTCTGCGCATGGACAAAGAGTGTTGCATCGGGCAAATGACGGGATACCGCTTCAAATGCAAGGATGACAGCGGGCGTCATTTTGCGGTAATTTATACCCAACCATCCGGCATTATGAAAAAATGTGTATTTCCCATCTCCATCGTCTCTTGGTTTAAAGAGGTCGGTGTCAATTCCCCAGCCTATATAATGGGCGTTACAAATACCGTTAACCAGATTAAATGTTCTTTTTGTTGAACAGAGTACGGCATCGTAAAGACTCATGTAAGACTTCCAATCTTCCTTATAATAATCGAGGTATGTTAATGTTTTTGCCCCGGAGGCTTTCGCTGCCATAACAAGATTCCAGTCGTACTCTTCGTTAAATATAACCATATCGAGATTATTACCCCGGATCCATTGGGTGAGGATATCGGGAGGGATTTGATAATCTGGATAGGTAGTTAGATTGGGGATATCCCAGTATCCCTGAACTTCCAACTTGGGCTGACCAAAAACTCCTCCCGTACGGGCAAAAACAAAGGTCTCATGGTTTTTCGCAATAACGTCTCGCAGGGTTTTTGTCACATAAGATTGTCCGCGTTCAAACCAAATACTTACAAAACCAATCTTTAAACGTTTGTTGTTAGCACTGGCCTCGACAGGGTGTTTAAAGGATTGTGCCTGTAAAATTTGTGTTTTTCGCTGGACTTTTTCCAGGTTGTTTTTAGCTTCTTTGTAATCTGGCTCAATTAATAGGGACTTTTCAAAATATTTTTTTGCTTCGTCAAATACGTTAATTGTGAAATACAAGACGCCTAAATTGTTGAGAGCCGATGCGTCATTTGGGTCTAATTCAATCGCCTTTTTCAGGCAGGTAATGGCATAATAAAATTGTTGAGTTTGGTGATATATTACGGCTAGATTATAATAAGCGCTGATGAAGGAAGGGTCGGTTTCTATAGCCTTTTTGTAAGCTTCGATAGCTTCTTTGCAGAGACCGTTTTTCATAAAAAGCCCTGCTTCGTCGAGATATTTTTGAGCTGTAGCTATTGGCATAATAAGAACGCTATGTGAAATAATAAGACGATAAATAAATGGATATTATCTTACGGTTACCCACAAAAGAGCAATATCTATACCAAAACGAGCAAACCCGGCTCCTTCTGTAGGTAGTTAATTTGATTGTATAGGAATTTTCACCTGTAATTGTCATTTCGACCGAAGAGAGAAATCTTGAAGATTCCTCGTTCCGCTCGGAATGACAGCCAAAGGGGTGATTTCATCCCCCTTTGTGACCGAAGGTCATGGATGTTTCATTTTATTTAAGCGGATTTACGGTAGGGTTAAGCGAAGCAAACTCACCAGTTACAAATACAGTGAAGGTGGATTCGGTGTAAAAACCAATGCCTTAATCCACCCTACTCATAGCTTGATCCGAAAATAAGCCGTAGAGAGGGGGGATTGCCATACAATGCCTGCTCGCTAGGGGTTACCAGGGGGTATGTGTAGAATAGCTAACAATGGGTGCTTCGACACTACATTTTTAACTGAAAACGACCATGGTAAAGGGGAAGGGGAATTAATTTCTCTTCATGGGCAAATAAATATTGGTGAAATATTAGACATTCTCGTGTTTTGTGCATCCTATATTTCAACAGCATGTTACCCATTTTCTCCTACTTTAGAGACTTTTTTTAGGTTTTGTTGTGCTTCTTTGTAATGGGCATCTATTTGGAGTGCCCTTTCAAAACAATTTCTTGCATCGTTGTGCATATTTTTTTTGAAATATAATACACCCAGGTTGTTGTGTACAGAGGCATCGCTGTCATTTAAATTTATTGCTTTATTAAGATGGGCGATGGCATCGTCAATTTGGTTGTTATTTGCGTATACTAAGGCAAGATTATAGTAGGCATCAAAGGATAATGGATTAGCCTTCAAAGCCTTTCTGTATGCATCAATGGTTTTATCCGTTTTGCCGTCCATTTGATAAGCAAGTCCTAATCCGCACAAGGCAGCTTCATCAATGGGGTTCGTTTGCAATACTTTTAAATATATTTCAATAGCCTCGTTGATATTCCCGGATTCCAGCGCCTGTTTGCCTTTTGCACAGAGGGCAGCATTGGCATCAACCAGACGTCCATGGTTCAATTGTATAAGCAGATGATAAGCCTCTTGAAGGATTGAAGATTTCGGATGAAACAGGAGCCCAATATTGACATATTTAAGGGCTAAATGCGCATCTCTGATAGAGGAAAAGTCTAAATCTTTTATTCCAGAAAACCTTTTTTTTATCTCTACCATTAATTTTTCAATCTCTCTCAGCGAGCTTTCACCATGCTTATTTTTAAGGCAATGAATCACATCCCTTAGCAAAAAACTTCTTCTTTCTCTCTCTATTTTTAATTTGTCTATTATTTGTAAGTAATGATCATAAAAATCTAAGATTTGTGTTTCAAAAATAGATTTATACTGGTCTCGATGTATATTTATTTGCTTTAATACTCTTCTTACCGTCTCTTCTTCTGACTTTTCTTCCCGTGTTTTACGTAGATAAAAAAGCGGTTCGTTTATAAGTGCAAATGATCCCAATATGCCAAGTTCAAATAAAAAAAGTAAATCACACCCGGCGATTTCTTCGCGTTTGAACGGCATAATGCGTTCCATAGCGTTGGAACGCATAAGACTACAAAAGGCAAGTCCTGCCTTCATTTCTAAAATCTTATGCAGCCTCTCTTCAAGCTTTAAGTTACGCGTGTCGATGTTATCACCCCAGGGACTAATGGGTCTGTCTTCAGAATCAATTAAGAAGCCCAAAGTATAACATACGACAACATCAGGATCTGAATTCAAGATATGTACACATCGGCCAATGAAAGACTGGTCCCAGAGGTCATGTGCACCTGCCCACATAAAATACTCACCCTTAGATAATTCAAAGGCAAAATTAGAATTCCTTAAAGATCCAGTATTTGTACGATTTCTATAGTAACGTACCCTATAGTCTTCCTTTGCATACTTCAGGCAAATTTCTTGTGTGTTATCCTGTGAATTATTGTCTGTGATAATTAATTCTATATTCTTATAGTCTTGCCTTAAGAGAGACTCAATAGATTTAGCAATAAACTTACCTTCATTGTAAACAGGCATCCCGATACTTACGAAAGGAGTTTTGTCATTCATAATGTAGAACCTCTTTTTTGTCGACTCTTCAGATTCAAGTTGAACACGGGCAACTCCCTTTGATCCCCCTTAAAAAAGGGGGAGTGGGGGGTTGTTTTCTGTTTGTTTAATCCAAGTATTGATTTTAAGTTATTACTGACGTACCGTCCCTTTTCTTCAGTCATGTTCAGTCCACTTGGTAGGTTTAAACCATACGGAGAAATCTTGTAACTTGTGATGTTCCGAAGTCGTGCCTGTTCAGATTCTTCCACGTGTTGATAAGCCGGAAGGGAACTCAATGGATAGAAAAAAGGACGACAGGCAATTCCTCTGTCAGCCATTTTAATAATCAGTTCTTCTTTATTTATCCCAAACGTTTCATCAATAATTACCGTCACCATCCAGTAAGTATTTTTTGTGTCCGGTGACTCATAATTCAGGGTTAATCCTTCAAGATTATTTAACTCTGATCGATACCAATTAAAAATCTGGCGTTTGCGTTCCGCTAATTCATTAATGCGTTCAAGTTGTGCCAGGCCTAATGCCGCTTGCATGCTGGACATTTTATATTTGTATGCAACCTCTGTATTCCAGAACATCTTATCTCCCGGACTACGACCGTGGTCTCTCAGGGAAAGACATCGTTGATAAATATCCTCCCGGTTGGTAACCAGCATACCACCCTCGCCTGTTGTCAAAGTCTTTGAACCGTGAAAGCTAAAGACCCCAGTATCCCCAAAGCTGCCGGCTTTTCTCCCCTTATATTCTGAACCAATAGACTCTGCGGCATCTTCGATTACAATAATTCCGTGCCTTTTTGCGACCTTTATGATGTTGTCCATGTCGGGTAGATTTCCATAAAGGTCTACAGGTATTACTGCCTTAGTCTTTGGGGTAATTAGTTCTTCAAAGGACTTAACGGAAATACACCAAGTCTTCTCATCAATATCTGCAAATACTGGTTTTGCCCCAACGTAAGTGATCGGTGCAGCGGTTGCGATCCAGGTTATATCAGGGACAATTACCTCGTCGCCTGGACCAATACCGAGCGCTAGGAGGGACAGATGGATTGCCGAAGTGCAGGAGGGTAGGGCAATGGCATATTTTGTACCAATGCACTCTGCAAATGACTTCTCAAAGCGTTCATGATAGATGTTTGCATCCGTATACCATGCATTGGTTACTGCATCGGTTACATAGTCTATCTCTTTTTGGGTAATCCAGGGACCAGATACAGGTATATGTTTCTTTAATTTTTTGTGCATTTTTCAAATTTCTTTTATAAGGTCTTGTGAAAAATAAAGAAGAACGAACACCCCCCAGCCCCCTCTTACTAGAGGGGAGATTAAGGCGTTTCCCCTCTAAAAAGAGGGGATAAAAGGGGTGTGTAATAACCCCTTTTACATGAATATGTAGTCGCTATGTTTGTATTGCAAACCCCAACCTAATTCACCGAGTTACTTATTTTACCATCTTCGTCTCCACAGCCATTTTTTCTATTGCCTCTTGCTGTTTTTGAATCATCCTTTGTTGCTCCTGAACAACCTTAACAAGGACTGCCGTTAAATCCATAGCATTTAATCGCTTATGGTCTTTGGTGGCTACAAGCTCCGGCACATCTTCGGCAATAAATCCAAGTTGCTCTTCCTTAGAGTCATCGGCTTTATATTTGAATTTGATTGGGTTAAGACCATTGAGTGTCTCCATTGCCTCTTTCGTGGAAATTGAGGTAATATGCTCCTTTAGTTCCCTAGATGATCCCTGGGTGATTGAGCCTGAGGCATATATATTCCCGACAACATGAAGTTTCTCCGTAGGTACCGTTGTCCCGATGCCGACGTTACCAGAGGATGAACTTATTCTCATTCTTTCTGAAAATGTTGGATTTACATATGTATGAAACAATAAATCATCACTGGCACCTCCACTAGGACTCCACATACCTATAAGAATTGCAGTATCTGGTGATTCATTTGATCCATTTTTCCAAAACTCAATTTGCGTACGATCTCCAGCCCATATCCTTGTTCGTGCTGTTGTTAGTCCATCTCGAATTTGAAGCTGTGGTTGATTGGTCGGGTGTGCACCATTAATATCTAAATTTGAAATTGGTGTCGTTGTCCCGATGCCAACCTTGCCATCCCCCATGAAACGGGCAATCGTATTGTCACTTGCATCCTTTATAGAAAAACCGCTGTTTGCCGTACTATCCACCAGTACTACTTGCGAATCAATCGCATAAACTGTACTGTTTACCCCCAAACAAATTACCCATAAACCTGCCAATAAATATCTCTTCATAACGTCTTTCCTCCTTTCCAATTTTCAAAAATATAAAATATGAGTACAGACATTGAAATTCTTATCATAATTAATTCCTATTTTTTAAATATCTTGATCGAGGGATAGTGCAGTTTCTACAATACTCAAGCTCTCGAATTCTGCCATCTTGCATCATTTTCCGGTGATGGTTAAATATTTCATTGTTATAAATCTCTATAGGATTAAAATGGATAGCATTACCCATTTTAAAAAATCCATTGTCGTCTGCATCACATAATGCAATATCACCATTTGAGTAAATCTTAACCCTTTCGAATATGCCCCCACATATCAGATATTCCTTGGGTATATCTTTATTCAAATCCTTAGATTCGTAATCTTTCAAATCTCCACCCCAATTGTGAATATCAAATTTTACAACATCATCACCATATTCTTTTACTAATTGTTCAGACCAATATTTAGAGAACAATGGCCATTCAGCTTTGTTTAGCTCCTGACGAATAAAGCGCACCAAAACCCTTGTTTTTCCGTAGTTATTTCGAAGTTTAATAAAGTTTTGAACATTTTTAACCACTTTTTCAAAGTTTGTTCCAACTCTTATAGTCTCGTGTGTTTCCTTTTTGATTCCATCAATACTGCAGATAATTGTGTCTAATCCTGCTTTTATCAAATCTTTAGATACTTTTTCACTAAGTTCAGTGCAATTTGTGGCAAATCCAGTTCCTTTAAATCCCATGCTTTTTGCTATTTCAACTTTTTTTGCAAGACCTTTATCTAATAAAGGCTCACCACAACCATGCAGAGTTAAATATTGTACCTGACTAATATAAGGTTTAAACTTTTCCAATATTTTTACAAATACATCTAGGCTCATAACATCAGGTTTTCTTGTCCAGCTCTTTATAGTGCACATTTCACATCGAGAAGTACATATACCATTAGTAGATTCTAGTTGAATATGTTTTGGTATTATCATCTTTTTTCTCCGCAAGTTTTTATACACTTTAAATATCCATCGGGTGCCACGGTAATAAGTAATTTATTTTCAATATCTTTATCTATTACAAATCTATTATTTGTCTTTAAAAACTCCCAAACAGCAGTTTTGGGATTATTACCTTTACCCCATGGCCGGTCAGGAAAAGAATCATCTGGCATGTCTTCAATTAACGTGTCTAATACCACTAAGTAACTGCCCTTAGTTACCAGCATTGAATAAAGTTCCAATTCTCTCAGTACATGCTCATGGGTGTGATTGGAATCTAAGATTACAAATACACAGTTCTTCCCTTTAGCGAACTCGTAAACTTGTCTAGCTACGTCTTCATCAATAGAAGAGCCTTGAATCATCGTAATCCTCTTAAACATAGGATTTTTTTCAATTTCAACACGATTGTGCTTTCGAATGTCGATATCTATTCCAAGTACATGCCCACCTTTTCCAATTAATTCAAGGATTGAAGCATAAAATATAACTGAACCACCATGCGCAATTCCTGTTTCGATAATCAAGTCCGGTTTCACCTGCCAGATGAGTTCTTGCATTGCAATGATATCTTGTGGGAGTTGTATGATAGGACGTCCGAGCCAGTTAAAATTATACGAATAGCGATACTTAACTATTGCTAAATAAAGTTTATTCTTTAAAAAGCTAAGGTCTTCATCTGATTGCATCAAATCAATATATTTAAGTTCATTAGCTATTTGACTCATTATTTGATATTAACCTTACATTTTTATACATGCATAAATAATGTTTTAATTCTCATGTCGTTCTTTACTGATTTTATAACAAGCACGACAAAACTCTGCCTTCCCATCCTTCTTCTCACATCCAACACTTCCCAAAAAAACCGCCATTTTTCAGGAGGGTCATTTATTTAAAAAACAATCTATGTGTTGTTGTATTGAAAGCATTTTATAAATTTATCTACAACCTTGCTTATACCCTCATCGCTGTTGATTTTAGGTTGCCATCCGAATGTTATTTTTGCTAAATTAGAATCCATAATAACATTTGGAGCAAAATCATTTATCTCCTGGTGTTTAATGATACTATTCGAGCCTAAAATTTTGACTACGATTTGAGCAACTTCAGTGGTTGATATTCCTTTTCCGCTTCCCACGTTAAATGTTCCATTATAATTTCCCTCAATAGCAGCAACCATTGCCGAAATAAAATCATCAATATGCAGCAAATCCAGCGAAGGAAAGCCATTAAGATATTTGTGTGTTATAATTTCTTCATTATGAATGGCTTTTTTCAAAAAGTTATAAATAAACTTTGGCTTATTGCCAGTTCCATATATAGGACTGGAACGTATAATAACGCACGCAATACCATACTGACATTGATAGTGATCAAGTAAGATTTCACAAATATACTTGGCCTCTCCATATGGACCTTTCGGAAACGCTGGTAATACTTCTGATGCCAGCAGGAACTCTGAACGATAACCCGAATATATTTCCCAATCAGATGGATACACAAGTTTAACCCTATTTTCTGCACAAACATCGAGTACGTTCTTAAGCATAATAAGGGTTTCTCCCATTGCCTGATTATTGCTGTAAACACGTGGATTAGCTAAGTGTACTATGGTATCAATTCCCTGTTCCTTGACCATGAGATCAAGGTCTACCGACCCCTTTATTAGATCGATATCATCACGCGTTGGTGCCAAAATCTCATGGTGTAGTCGAAGCTTTGGAATCAAGGCAGTCCCGATATCTCCGGAACTGCCTGTAACAAGAATACGTTTACAAGAGATACTATTTTTGTTTATAGTTGTATCCATGTTGCGTTCAAGTGCTTTTCGAACAGAAGAGAGAACCTCAACCTTGATTGCCTTCTCGCCTGTTGCATGCATAACTTTTCGCACAGCTTCATTAAATGACAGATGTGTTGACCTAGACATCACACCAGCTGCAACTGCATTGCTGCGTGACATGCCATAGTCACAGCAGATTACTACTTTTTCTCCTTTAGTTAAATGCGATAAAGCCTCTTGAATTTTCTCTTTTGCAACTTTGTCTGTGTTTCCTTTTTTATCAACCATATCTCGAACATCAACAATGTGAATGTTAGTCTGCATCGACACATCATCGTATGCACCCGTACCTATGTTTTCTGTTATCCACCTGATCATCTCTTGATCGCCTCTTTACTGACAAATACTTCGGAGAAACTTCTGAGATAATATCCAGAACGGATCTCCCCTGGTTTTTCGAAAGAACCTGTTGCAAGATATTGCAAATAGATGTCTACCTCGTTAATGCCTGCCAATGTCCGGAGATAAGTTGATGCTGAAAAACGTGGATTAATCTCAAAAGGAATGAACTTACCGTTTTGCAATCGGCCCTGAACATTTATTGGCCCTTCACTTTTAATGGCAACAGCAATCTTTTCGGCTATTGCACATTGTTCAGGAAAGTAATCAATAAGCCCTTGGCTGTAACCGCTGGAAATTAATCCTGCATTACCTTTCGAAAATATTGATAATTTGGAATTAAAGATCCGTTTTAGTGCAATAGAACAAGCAATCTGCCGATTTGAAAGAGAAAGTACACCAATAGTAAATTCTCCCTCGTTTTCGGGTATGTATTCTTGCACGAGAGCCTTTTTCCCATTATGGGAAAGATATTTTGTATAAAGGATTGCTTCATTCATATTATTAGTAAGAAAAACAAAATTACTTCCTCCGCTACCCTTAGTAGGCTTAATAATACAGGGGAAAGTCATGTCTTCTAGATCACCAGGGTTGTTTACAATTTTAGTGAGTGGTACTTGAAACCCCAGTTCTGAAAGAATATTAAAACAAACTCCTTTATCAGAAAATTGCTTTATGATTTCCGGTGAATTTATTGCTAAATGTATTTCTTCTTCTTTAAATCTATTTGCAGATTCACTGATTAAAATCATGGGTTCTTCACCACCGGGGATTATAAAATCAATATCAGCTTTGCGGCATATTTCCAATAATGATTCAACATAGTTCTTAGAATCAACAACAAAGGTCTTCTCAAAGTCTTTCTGATAATGGCCATAGGCGAATTGAGAGATATCGCATCCAAAAATTTTATACCTACCAACAAGTAAAAGTGATTTCAGTATCTCCGTTCCAAGAGAGGCGCCTCCAATACCAGCAATAAGAACTCTATTTTTGGGTTTCATATTAATGCACAAATAGTGGATAACTTAAATCCATTTCGGAAATTATTATCTTTGTATTTTCTGGCCACTCTATCCCAAACACAGGGTCATTCCACCGTACACCTCGTGCGTACTCTGATGCATGGTATTCGGACATCTGATAGAAAACCTCTGTATCGTCCTCCAATGTCTGGAATCCATGCGGGAAACCTTCTGGAATATAAAGCATGCGGTGATTCTCAATATTTAATTCCACTGATATCCATTGGCAAAAAGTAGGGGAGTCAGACCTTAGGTCGATGATTACATCGTAAATGGCTCCTTTTGTGCATCGTACAAGTTTAACTTCGGCGTTTGGTGCAACTTGGTAATGCATTCCTCGTAACGTTCCTTTGCGCTTGTTATAAGAGATGCTACATTGCACCAGACTTGAATTCAGCCCATGTGCCTCAAATTCTTTCTGGCAAAATGTACGAGCAAAGAAACCTCGTTCGTCTTCTAAACGCTCTGGCTCTATAATATAAGCGCCTTTCAATTTGGTTTCGGTAAATTTCATTCAAGAACCACCACTTCAGGAATGGGTACAACAAACTTCCCTCCCCATTCTTTAATAAAGGCCATTTGTTCCATGATTTCATCTTTTATATTCCAGGGTAAAATAAATAGATAATCCGGTTTAGTTTCCTTTACCTTATCAGGAGCCTCAATAGGAATACGGCTGCCCGGCAGATAATGTCCTTGTTTGTGTGGGTTTCTGTCAACTGTATAATCAATAAAATCTGTCCCGATGCCACAGTAATTCAGCAAGGTATTCCCCTTGGCAGGGGCGCCGTATCCGACAATCGTTTTGCCATCTTCTTTTAACTGGATCAGAGACTTTAAAAGAGACCTCTTTAGTGCTTCAACTTTTTCATTAAAGGATAAATAATGATTTATGGATGTGTAGCCAGCATCAATTTCCCTCTGTTTTAACTCTAAACTCCGCTGAGAAAACCTTTTTGTTTTATCCTCTTTATGACACGCATAGATCCTCAATGACCCTCCATGGGTAGGTAATTCCTCCACATCGAACACTGTGAGTCCGTGTGCAGAAAAAATCTTTTCCACTGTTAGAAAGGAAAAATAAGAAAGGTGCTCATGATAGATGGTATCAAATTGCGTTTGCTCCATCAGTTTCATAAGGTGAGGAAATTCCATGGTTATTACACCCTGAGGTTTCAGAAGAATCTTTAGGCCTCTTACAAAGTCATTGAGATCAGGGACATGAGCTAATACATTATTCCCCAATAAAAGGTCGGCGCATTTTCCTTCCTTTGCTAATTTTATTGCTGTCTCCGCTCCAAAAAAACACACCTCTGTGGGAATCCCCTTTTTCCTGGCAGCCTCAGCCACATTAGCCGCCGGTTCTATACCTAACACAGGGATACCTTTTTCAATAAAATACTGGAGTAAATATCCGTCATTGCTGGCGATTTCAATCACGAAAGATCGATTATTAATCCCAAAAGTACTTATCATCTTATCAACGTAATCCTTAGCATGTTTTATCCATGTCTGAGAATAAGAAGAAAAATAAGCATAATGAGAAAAGATATTGACAGGACTTTCAAATGCTTCTAATTGGACAAGATAGCAGTCGTCACATACATAAACATCTAATGGATAAAATATCTCCATGCCGTGTAACTGTTCCTTCGTAAGATAAGAGTTGGATAAAGGAGAAGAACCGAGAGATACAAAACAATATTCAAGCTGGGTATTACAAAATCTGCAATTCATATCGTTGACTGATTTCTTTATGAATACCTTCCTCATATTCATGGATTTGTCTCAAGGTAGCATCAATCATAGTCTCGTGGTTATAATAGTCCCGATACCATTCGACAGTTTTCTTCAGTGCGTAATTTAAATTCCATAGGGGATACCAGCCGAGCTTTAATTTTGCTTTAAAGCAGTCTAATTTGAGATAATTTGCTTCACGTGGATTACCATCTTGTTTAGTCAAAATGGAAAGGGGGGCACCCCATATTTTGGCAATCTGCTCAACCACCCATCGAACAGGTTTGGCATCCGCATCGTCAGATCCAAAATTCCATGCGCCAGTAAATGCCTGCCCGTTTTCGTATAAACAGTGTCCTAACTGGAGATAACCATAGAGTGGCTCTAGAACATGTTGCCACGGACGGATTGCATTGGGGTAACGAAGAATAAGGGTCTTCTTCTCATTTAATGCCTTTATACAGTCTGGTATGACCCGATCTTCTGCCCAATCACCACCACCAATTACGTTACCGGCTCTGACGGTAGCCAATGCCACGTTATTCTCTTTATGTCTGTCTGAATTAAAAAATGAACTCAAATAGGCATTGCTTACAAGCTCAGCACAACTTTTACTACTGCTGTAAGGATCGTACCCTCCCAATGAATCATCTTCTCTGTAACTCCGAATCCACTCATAATTTTCGTAGCATTTATCACTGGTTACAACGATTATAACTCTTACCGATGGAGTATGACGACAGGCTTCAAGTAAGTTTACCGTCCCCATAACATTTGTTTCATAGGTTTCTACCGGCTCTTTGTATGAATATCTCACCAGTGGTTGGGCTGCCATGTGAAATATTATCTCTGGTTGGTGTTCTTCTAAAATATTTCTTAACATATGAGCATTTCTGATATCACCTGCAATAGAGGTTACTCTTTTCTCAAGGCCGCAGATTTCAAAAAGATTTGGTGTTGTAGGTGGTTTTAAAGCATAACCTATAACATGAGCGCCGAGCTCATGCAACCAGCAAGAAAGCCACGATCCCTTAAAACCTGTATGCCCAGTAATTAAGATTTTTTTGCCATTGAAAAAGTTATCAAACATTTTTGATCCTCAATCTACCATACCTTCCATTGGGCCTTGTTTTCATTCCAGAGTTTATTTAAATATTCCATATCTCTCTGTGTATCCATACATGCCCAGAATCCCTTGTGTTTATAAACCATAAGCTGGCCTTCTGCGGCGACTCTTTCCAATACTCCTACTTCCAGATCGCAATTATCATCGTACGAGAGATAATCAAAGATTCCTCTGCTAAATACAAAGAAACCGCCGCTGATACAGGCTGGTCCCACGTCGTGTTTTTCTATAAACTTCACGACTTTGTCTCCATTGACTTTTAATTCACCGAAGCGAGATGCAGGATTAACGCCTGTCACGGTTACTAATTTTCCATGTCGTTTGTGAAATGCCAAGAGGGCGTTGATATCTATATCTGCTACACCATCCCCATAGGTCAACATGAAGAGGGTATCGTCAATATATTTCTCGATCTTTTTCATTCTTGCGCCTTTCAGCGCTGTGTCCCCCGTATCTGATAAGGTGATACGCCATCCTTTTTCCCCGTGATTATTGTGTATTTCTATATTTTTCCCGTTACCAAATTCGATGGTAAAGTCGCTGTTTAAAATTTCGTAATTAAAGAAATATTCTTTAATCTTCTCGCCTTTATACCCAAGACAGAGAATAAAGTCATTGAAACCATAGCGGGCATAAATCTTCATAACATGCCACAAAATTGGGCGATTCCCTATATTTACCATAGGTTTTGGTTTGAAATCGGTCTCTTCTCTTAAGCGTGTCCCCAAGCCACCGCATAAAATCACGACCTTGGGTTTCCGATGTTCTATTTCATTAATCATAACCATTTGTTTTTGCTTGTATTCATTTCTAGGCGATTGCGAGGTTATTTAACCTTTCGAGTTTCTCTTTATACATCTCTTTTCTTAAGTTACATATATCTCGAAGGTCTTTGTTAATTTTGTTAAGTGCAGAACGGATTGCATTGTCTAGATTTCCATTTTCTTTGTGCTTGTCAATGTAGTTTTCAATTATTTCAAATACTTTATCCACTCTTCCAAGTTCATACCATATATCAATAATTCTCCAGACAAGTTCCATGTTCTTGGGGTCTTTTTTGAGATAAGTAAAAAGTATTTCCACCCATTCGTGAAGGATTCTCTCTTTACATGAATCGTGAGAATAATTTGAGGCCGCATGATATCTCGTAAAACCGTTCATTACATCCTGCAATATGACTGTTTTATCTTTGAATTTAGTCATCGTCTTCGCTATCTGAAAGGCGTTTTTAATCTCATCGGGCAGTTCGCGGTCTATTTGATATATGTAGAGAAGCCTAATGTATTCAATTCTCAGATCTATATCAAAAGGCAATAGTTCTATCGCTTTTTTATACATCGCTAGGCCTTCTTCGTTGAAACCAAGCAAAACTAATCTTTTCGCTGCTTGCGTTGCAACTATACCAGAATCTGGGTATAAGTTATGAGACTCCTGCAAAGCTTTAATACTGCGGTTTATTAGACCATTTTTTTCGTAGATAATTGATATACAATAATGAATCGCTGCTTGATATAAATTTCTTATATTACAAATTGCCTTGTCTTCATCACCCCTGGATAACATCAAAAGGGCGGTATTAAGAGGTTTACCAAGAATAAAATTATTTTTTGGGTCAGAGTCTGCTTCGGCAGGGTAAATGCACCACGGGTCTACATGGCTTCCGGCATCCTTAAAAACTTCAAGGGCTTTAGCAAATATCTCCAATGCCTCCTGATAGTTGCCAAGCCGCGAGTGTATAAATCCTAAATGGAAGTATGCCATTGCGTATGATGGATGAGAAAATATTAGTTCCTCGAGTATATAAATGCTTTCTTTTATATTGATGTTTATGTAAGGTTCGTGGCTCCTGAGACAAAAATAAGCAGAGGCATTAGCAACTGATAGATTTAGCAATGCCCTGGGTGTTGGCTTTGCATCGACGGCTTTTTTGAATTCCTGAATGCTTTTCAATAAAAATTCTACGTATTTATGATTACTGATAAGCAAAATACCGCCCTTAACGCCTCTGAAGAATAAATAATAATTTATTTCTCCCCTTCGGATGTGTTTCTTATCATCTGAGTATTCCTTGAATTTTCTTGTGGAAATCTTATTAGTATTTAACTGCTTATAAATTAGCTCCAGGAGTTGCACGAAGAGCTTTCTCGGTTCATATTTTTCAAGGGCTTTTTTATAAGCCCTCTCTGACATTTTTTGCAATAACTCTTCGTTTGCCAGATATTTCTTAACTTGTTCTTCTATATTATCCTTCGTTACAGGAATGCATTCCTCATTTGGCACAAAGTATTTTCCCACTTCAACGCCTGTTTCAAGGGTAACCGTTCCTTGTGAAGAGTACTCGTAAATGCGGATCGACATTTCTCCGAATCTCTGATGAGAAAACGCCAATTTTGAATTTTGTAATAATTCGTGATAATCAGAGGCAGATGCATGAGAAACGATTTTCACCTTATATTTTTCGGCTAGTTCACATAACCTGAGTATCCATGCGGAACGGTCCGGGTGGAAAACATCGTCGACAAATGTTGTATAGAGAATATCATATTTTCTGTCTTTTATTTTTTTTGGAGAAGGAGAGAAAGCTTCATTCACTACTCCATGGGGATAAAATATCTCAATATTGTTTGCTCCTAAAGCTCCAAGAGTATTCCTGGCAGAATCTCCAAAAACTAGAGTAAGGTCGGCTGACTCCACAAATGTTTTCGCGGTATGAATCTGATAGTCCCAATCGTATGCGATATAAACCGTGGGGAAGGGGGCATGTTCTATTCCTATGGGAAGAAAATTAAATTCGCAATTAGGCAGGATGCAATAATCAGGCATCCAGCCGTTGGGTAATGACTGAACTACTTTATTGAAATCGTCCTCAGGTTTTATACAAATGTCAACGCCTTTATTATAACCAAAGGTGATAATCTCATAACCAGATATACATTTTCCCACGTAGTTCTCAAAGAATTGGGTGGGGATTACAGATCGTATTTTGTGTTTTCCTATTCCCAATAACAGGATTCTACCGCTCTTGCCAAGCAAAGATAATGTCCCATCCGCTAAATCTTCTTTAATTAAAGGTAAATTATGTAATGTATTGGTTGTGTCATTTTCTTTATATCCTATAAAGAGTATGGCCATCCCTTTGTTATCTTTATTTCCTATTGCTGTATAGTAAACACTATCAGTTCTTTCGCTAATCAGGTCTCTTATGTAACTCAGGTCTAATCTTATATCCTGATATGTATCATAATTAAAAGGCTTTCCAGGTATATAAAATCCATTTATTAAAATGATAGCCTTTTTAAGTTTTAGAATTTCTTTTATTTTATCTCTCAGAGACCAGTTATCATGCCAATGCGCATCCAGATAAAACAGGCAATTGTCATCTTCTCGAAATGTATTCTCATCGATTAAGCGTTTCAAATATTTTTCTGAGCTGTCGTTGGCAATAACAATATTTTTATTATCTTTACCGTATTTTTCCCTTGCCGCATCACAATACTCCTTTACTGAGTCGACTTCATAAATAGCGTATCTTCCTGAAGTATCTTTTCTCTTAAAGTCCTCATATAACCCGCTAAACCAATCTACAGCAGCTCCTAATGTCTCACCGTGATGAACTCCTGTTTCTACGAACTTATTAACGTTAAATAATTTTATAATTTCTTTTGCTACAATATTGATCATCGTAAGCTCCCTAATAAGAGTGCATCTTTTATATCTATGTTATTCCACTGAACTGTTCTTAACATCCTGTTACTTTTTCTTCCGTGCAATAGCACCTCTCTTGCAAAAACCGTTTTATCTTCCTTGTAATCCCGGATATCAGTTGATGTCAGAACTTGAGGTATGTTCGTCAAACCGCTCGGCTTTTCAGAAAAGTAGGTATCGAAATATTCAGGTATGTTATAATTAAAGTGATGTTCTATAGTTTCCTCAGATTTAAAATGAGGAATTGCCAGATTTTGATAATCGATCACTTCTTTTAGTTCTTCCTCATCATACTTTATACCTATAGCATCAAGATATTCTCTAACTACTACATAAATCTCTTCATAAAAATCTTCTTTATTACAGATAATATTTAGGTAACTTGCTTCTTCCTGATCCCAATTGATATCACCAAATTCATGCAAATTCCTCGTTCTCGAGTTACCTTGTAAAATAGAATCTAATGCCGCATAAAAATTCGCCACCTCTTTTTTTAATAGTACTACTCGGTTGGATTTCATCTTTAACAGGGCAATGTACTCGAAGAATCCGGTATATTTGACGTGATATTGGTCTGATAGATAGAGCATAATGTAGAAACCCAATTTAAGCCCATGGAATAATTGCATAATCCATGAGACTACCGCCATTTTCTTCCAATCTTCCACAGACATACTGGCGGTAGAGATTATTATGTCCTCATATTCTGGAACAATTTCCTGTGAACGCACTGCCGCATGCGTTTCATTCAATGGAATGCGAATGGTAGAAATTTTAAATCTTTCCCGATATTTCTCGTCAGCCAATTCCGTATTTGGATATACCTGACAAAAGTAGACAAAGGCTTGGTTTTTGATGCCGGACTGAAGGATTTCTTCTATTCCTGCAAGAAAGCTTTCGTAGGTTTCGCCGGGTAACCCTAAAATCAATTCAGTGTATACCGGGATTTCCTCATCGTTATATTTCTTTTGAAGTTTATTAAAAAGGTCCATTTTTATATTTTTTCTACCCACATTAGATGCAGCTTCTGGATAGTTAGTCTGTCGTGCCATGGTTATACTCTTTTCCATGCTGTGCCCATGCAACAATTTTCCGATTTCAAATACAGTGTCTTCAGCATTTTTTGCATAGCAAACCCTGAATTTTTCAGGGAAATCATACCGGAGTTTGGTCTCTACAAAATAACGTGCAATTTCAAGGTCACGCTTGAATATTCCAAAGTTGGAGTCCGCGCAGAACACGTATTTTATTTTGTGTATTCCGCACCACTCTGCAATCTTTCTCACCCGTTCCAGACTAAACAATCCATACTGTTTGCTCAAACCACCTCTTCCCCAAAAACAGTATGAACACATGTATGGGCATCCCCTGTTAGTCTCTATAATTGCCTGAAAATTGATGTCTTCTGACAGAAGATAATCGTATGTGCCCTCTAAATAAGGTGAAGGGAAAATATCTAAATCATTTACGAATGGGCGTTCTTTCGTATTCTTGATGCATTCGCCATTTTTATAATTACGGTATGAAATGCCAGGGATGTCTTTAAAATCCTTTGACTCAAGGAATCTTATTAATACATCGGCAAATGTTTGTTCTCCTTCTCCCCTGATCGTTACATCAACAAAGGGATACTGCAAAAAAAACTTTTCCGCATTAAAAGGAACATTTGGTCCACCGAAAACGATCAGACATTCAGGAAACGTTTTTTTCACCTTCTCAGCTATCGCCATACTCAGATTCATATTCCACATGGAAACAGAAAAAGCAGCAACACCAGGATTTTTATACTGAGCCATGATCTTCTCTGGATGGTCGCGGATAAAAAGGAAAGGCATAAACTGATAGTTTTCCCGGATAACAGGTATAGTTGTGGCATACGTCTGTAGAAGGCCAGACGCTAAGGGGAGGTAAATAGCATTACTCATTAAGACATTGTATTCATTAAGATAAACTTCTTTTTTCATCATATCTTATCTGTGTAAAAAAGCCTTAAATACACACTTATAGTGATAGCAAAATAAGTTAATATACCCCTCACCCTAACGAGTCGGAACATGTAGCGCGTCATTTATGTTGCTGTCCTGCGAACTGAAGTTTGCGCTACTCAAAGGTCGGTGCTGAATTGTTTTTGCCGAATATGAGCTTTTAATATACCATTCATAGGTCATCTTTATGCCTTCTTCGAGAGATGTTTTAGGTTCCCATCCCAGTAATTTGCTAGTGGAGATATCAAGTACTTTTCGCGGGGTTCCATCAGGTTTGGAAAGGTCGTATCGTATCTCTCCGTCAAAACCAACGATCTCCCTTATCATACTTGCCAGGTCTTTTATCTTTATGTCCTCTCCGGTGCCTATATTTACAAACTCACCTATCTCTTTGTAGTCATTGTTTTTCATGAAAAAAACGCAGGCATCAGCGAGGTCATCTACATGCAGAAATTCTCTATAAGGTTCTCCATTTCCCCAGAGTACCACATAATCGCGGGTTACTCCTATGCCATCTAAGGTTCTCCGTAGAGATTCTTCACTTTCTAAGGTTGTCTTTTCATCAAGGGCAAATCCGATAGAGTACGTTTGTAAATCTGCTTTTATCTCTTTGAATTTTTTCTCCTTTAACAACTTTGCGAGATGGAATTTTCTTATCACCGATGGTAAGACATGAGCAGTTTCGAGGTTAAAGTTATCGTGAGGGCCGTACAAGCTTGTTGGCATTACAGAAATAAAGTTTGTTCCGTATTGTTCGTTATAATATCGGCACAATTTTAGGGCTGCTATCTTTGCTATGGCATGAGGTTCGTTTGTTGGCTCAAGACTACCTGTCAAAAGATACTCATTTTTTATCGGTTGGGGTGCAAATTTTGGATAGATGCAAGATGAGCCAAAATTAAGGAGTTTTTTAACTCCATATTTATATGCAGCATGGATTATATTCGTAGTTATCGTAATATTGTCATAGATAAATTCTGCCTTATAAGTATTGTTCGCAAGAATTCCACCTATCTTGGCTGCTGCAAGAAAGACACAGGCAGGCCTTTCCTGTTCAAAGAATTTCTCTGTGGCTTCCTGTCTTCTCAGATCGAGTTCTTTCCTCGTTCTCATTACCAGATTGCAGTAGCCATTTTCCTGAAGATTTCTCGTGATTGCCGAACCTACAAGCCCCGTATGACCAGCTACATATATCTTATTTCCAGTATTCATGTATCAGTCCTCTTCAAATATTAAGAACAAAAAGTAACAAGAAGCCTTTTATCTTGTTAGAAAACAGTTTCCTTGTCTTATCCTACATCTCCAATAATCCAATAAGTCCTGCATTGTTTTTTCAAATGCTATTTCTGGCTTCCATCCAGTGTGTTTCCGGAATTTTTCAGTATTTGGGACCTGCAGGTCGGCATCTATAGGTCTTAACCGGTCATTTTCTTTCTCTATCTTTATGTCCTTTACCGTTGAGAGGCTCAACAAATAGTCAAGAGCTTTTCCTACAGTACAGGTATGTGTTCCTCCGATATTATAATACTCGCCCGGAATGGGATTTATAGTGACTAACTTATGATACGCCCTGACCGCATCTCTCACATCTGACCATGTCCTCAACGAGTCGAGATTTCCTGTCTTTACAACAGGGGGGACAAGTTTAGCTTCTATCATGGCTATTTGCTTTGCAAAAGTTGATTCTGCGAATACATCACCCCTTCTCGGACCGGTATGGGTAAACATTCTTGTCGTCAATGTTTTTAAACCATATGCCTCGGCGTAAAATCTACCGATTAAATCTGTGCCAGTTTTTGATATGGCGTAAGGAGAGGCTGGATGGAAAGTTGTTTCTTCATGTATGGGTATTTTTTCCTTTGGAACCCTGCCAAATACTTCAGATGAAGAACATACATGTATTACAGGATCAATACTGCCGGACTCTCTAAACGCTTTAGCAACTTCTAATAATCGAGCAGTCCCCAAAATATTGGTATCCAGAGTGTCTAAAGGTGAGCTAAAACTTGTTTTTGGATAGCTTTGTGCTGCAAGGTGGAAAATATAGTCAGGCTTTGATTTATTTATTACTTCTACCAGAGACACGTAATCTTTCAAATCACCATATAATAAGTATACTCTTTCACCGTTGTTTACTCTTGTCAATAGATGTTCGATGTTATCTAGGGGACTCCTCCATTTACACATGCCATAAATATCCCAATCTGTATTGTCCAGTAAATAATCGGCCATGTGAGAGCCAACCATACCGGTAATTCCCGTTATTAATGCAATTTTCCTAGACATGGCTCATCGCCTCAGAGAAGTTATTGTAGTCAGCAGGAGCGCCGATGTCGTAAAATTTATCATCAAACACCTTCCCAAATATTTTGAGATTTTTAACATATCCCTCAAGGAAATCCCTTTCAAAAGAAAATTTGTTCTTCTTGTAGTCCAATAAAATTTCTTTGTCTATACAGTATATTCCACCATTAATAAATCCTTCTTTTGTAAATCCTTTTTCTCTGAAACTTGTGATTTTTGTATCGGCATTTACCTCAACCGTTCCAAATCTGTCAAAGTTATACAAGTGTTTTAAAGCGATGGTAACTTCTGAACATTTATTTACGTGGCTCGCAAATAACTCTTTCAAATCGATAGGGAAGTAAGTATCACCATTAATAACGAAAATATTATTTTTATCGCAGTAGGCTAATGCCTTCTTTATAGCTCCGCCGGTTCCAAGAAGATTGTCTTCCTCATAAGAATATTGGATTTCAATCCCTTTGTAGTTGTCTTTAAAATGCTGCGTTATAACTTCCCCTTTAAATCCTATTGCGAAAATAATATCTTCTATTTCTTGTGTTTTTAACCACTCCAATATGTATTCTAGAAATGGTTTTTTATGGGCGATAAGCATAGGCTTCGGAACTTCGTTTTTTGTAAGTTCCTTTACTCTCGTTCCAAGCCCGCCTGCTAATATTATTGCTTGCATTTTCAATGACCTTAATAATGTATTCTTCGTCGATATTATTCAGTTTATGGAAATAATCTCTACTCCCAATATCAAATACATATTTATCCCCAAATCCCAATCTCTTTAATTTAATATGCGAGGCTTTATTACTCAGAACACAGGATATCATGCTGTCTAAACCGCCCTTATTTATAAAGGCTTCTTCGAGCGTGATAATGTGTTCATATTTTTCCAATAAATTATAAATTAAATCTTCATTAAAGGGTTTTAGCAGAAATACGTCTATAACACCTATGTTAATGTTATTTTCCCGAAGCTTATTTGCTACATTTAAGGCTTTGTGTGTCATATAACCGGTTGAAACTAAACAAACATTTTTACCATGTACTAATTCATAAAATCCATTTTCTATATTAAACTCTTCTGGGTGATGATAAATTCTTGGTAGTGGCTTGCCGTCTAACCGTATATATTTAGGTTTATTTACGTTAATAGAGAAATCAACAAATTTTTCTGTTAGTACCCAGTCAGAGGGTGAACACACCATAAGATTCGGCAGAACTCTCATGATAGATATATCCTCGATGCAATGGTGTGTTGGACCCGCCACATCGTAGCTCAAGCCGCCTCCAACTCCTATCAAATTTACATTTATTTCTCTGGTATGGGAAAGCAATGATAGATTTACCCTTATTTGTTCATATGCCCTCATTGTAATAAAGGGAGCGATAGCATATGCATAAACGATAAAACCTTCCAGGGCTAAACCAGCCGATATATTTACAAGATTTTGTTCTGCAATACCGACATTAATGAATCTATCCTTAAAATTTTCTCTCAGTTTATCAAGGGCAGGAGCTCCAAAGTCTGCAGATATGAGAAAAATTTTCTCGTTCTCCCGCATCTTATAAAATAGTTGTTCTATGAGAGCGTCTCTCATTACTTTTACTTCTGATTGTACATTTCTCACGTTAACTCCATAATTATTTTGTCAATTTCATCTTCTTTTAATGCTTTTATGTGACAGAGCGAATCATTTTCTAAACGAGGAACACCTTTTCCCTTTATTGTATCGGCTATTAAAACTTTTGGGTGATTACTTTCGTCTTTCTTCAAGTCTGTCAGTGCATGGTAGACTTGTTCAATGTTATGGCCATCGACTATTTTTGTCATCCAGCCAAAACTTCTGAATTTGTCATCGAGTGGTTCTAAATTCAAGATATTTTTACAATAGTCAAGCATGCAGATTTTATTGTTATCAATGATTAATGTTAAATTATCCAGTTTATGATGCGATGCAAACATAATCGCTTCCCAAACAGAACCTTCATACAGTTCGCCATCACCAGATAAAACAAATACTTTTGCATTCAGGTTTTTTCTTTTCAATGCCAAAGCAACTCCACAAGCCACGCCAAGACCGTGGCCTAAAGAACCATTTATTGTCTCAAAACCCGGGATCGAATTATCGGGAATGTCTCCCAAGATGGATCCTTCTTTACCAATTTTATTCAACTCTTCCTTTTCAAAAAAACCGAAATCCGCCAATATCGGATAAAGAGAAACCGATCCGTGTGCTTTACTAACGATAAATCTATCTCTGGTATCCCATTGGATATTCTTTGGATCGCAGCTTAAAATCTTACCGTAATATAAAACTACAAGTATCTCAATACATGACAATGACGAAGCAATTCTTGTCCCAGGAGCTCGCTTGTGTAACTTTAAAGTTTCTTCTTTTACCCATAAAGATTTATTTTTAAGTAAATCAGTTAAATTCAAATCAATTCTCCAGTAACTTCCTTCTTAATTTTATTTCAAGCATCTTTTCAATGTGGTTCTCTACCTTATTTCCAAATTTATTGCGTACATACTTCAAATAACCCTGATTTGTGAAATATCTGACGAATGCCTCGTCTCTAAACCTTAATACCTCCCTGGCAGAAACATAGTTCGTTGGCAAAGGCAGGGTTTCGTAACTGTGTTGTGAAAACCCTTCCCAATTATTTGGTAAATAATCTTCCTTCGTAGATGCCCACTCGTGTAACTGTGAACCGGGATATGCCATAACAGTATAGAAATTTATAAATTCACAATTTAAATCCATCGCAAGTTGAAGTGTTTCTTCCATGGTAGTTAAGTTGTCTTCCGGCAGACCAAACATATAATTACCCATAACATTAATACCATTCGCCTGGATACTTTTTATAACATTTTTAACGTCACTTATTATTTTTTTATTTACACTACCCCTGACTTTTTCATTGGCAGACTCAATACCCAGGCATAGCCAGTTTACGCCTGCCTTTTTAAGTTTTTTGAGCAAAGATTCATCGATAGTATCGACCCTCCCGTACGCCCATATGTTAAGGTCGTATTCCCGTTCAATGAGTAAATCACAAAGCATCTCCACCCTTTTGGGAGACAGTACAAAAAGTTCGTCAGCGAATCTGATGTTCCTTACTTTATATTTATTGACAAGGGAATCAATCCATGAAACTACTTTTTCCAATGACCAATATTTTATGCCCGGTTTTCCGAATATTGTGTTTATACAACAGAAATGGCATGAATAGGGACAACCTAGTGAAGTATATAATGAGGCATATGGAGTTCTTATATCTGAAAAATCTGCATGTGTGCTTTTCTCAAAATCTTGAAAGCAATGCCAATTATGAGCTCTGTAATTATTTATATCCGGTAACAAATCCCACGCATAACCTTCTAATTCTTCCTCTAAATTCTGGATAGTTGAAGAAGGCGCAGTTAAAGCTATAACCTCTTCGTCTTTATACCATAAGCCTTTTATAGCTTTGATATCAGCTTTACCTTTTATATATTTTATTAATCCCTCCAGGGCATATGCCCCTTCTCCTTGTATTACAAAGTCTATAGCATCCTCTCTCAGTGTTTTTTCTGGTAAAGAGGAAGGGTGTGTTCCTCCCATTGCAATAGGGACGTCTTTATTATAACTCTTGATATATTTTGCTATTTTACTTGCCGCAGGCATTGTTTGTGTTGAGGCAGATGGTTGGTGTCCATAAACCATCATGACAATTAAATTAGGGTTGTAATCGTTTAATACCCTTTTGGCTGTACTTTCATCCCATCCATCAACGTTTACATCATAAATGGAAGTAGTGTATCCTTTGTTTCTTATAAAGTGGGCTAATAATGATGTCCAAACAGGAGTGTCAATGGCAGAAAACTCTTTCGATAAATTCTGATATGTTTTATTGTGGTTACCAGGATTGATAAATAATATTTCTGCTTTCATGGAAGCGAACTTTCTGTCTCAGGACTTATAGTTAAGTTTCCCAAGTGATAAGGCCTTTTTTGATAAATTCAAATCTTCTAATATCACCTTTGAACTTGCTCAGGTTTTGAATTACTTTATACTTGTTATTGCCCGGACAGTAAAAAAACATGAAACCTCCTCCGCCTGCTCCTGATATTTTGCCTCCTAATGCGCCAGATTCCCTTGCTATCGTATAGATTTCGTCAATAAAATCAGTGGATACATTTTCACCTGTATTTTTTTTGTAACTCCATATTACGTCTAATAATTCACCCAATTCATGCAGTCTTCCCTTAAGTAATAATTTTTTCATCTCAAAAGCTGTTTTTTTCATTTTATGCATGTATTCCACAGTTCCTTCGTCGGACTTCATTGCTTTTACCTGCTTTTCTATTATTTCTGCAGAAAACCTGCTTTTACCTGTAAAAAAGAGGAGTAAATTATTTTCAAGTTCTAAAATATAATCGTCTTTTATTCGTAATGGATTAATTAAAACTTCGTCATCTTTATAGAATTCCATAAAATTGAATCCACCGAATGCTGCGGCATATTGGTCTTGTTTTCCTCCCGCTAATCCTAGCTCTTTTCGCTCGATTTCGAACGCAAGGTGGGCAATTTCATATTCTCCCATTGGTATTTTAAGCCATTCAACAAAAGCGCCAATTACTGCAACAGTAATTGCAGATGATGTTCCTAGCCCGGAACATATAGGAACATTTGTATCTGTGATAAGGGTAAATGATAAAGGCTTTTTCGTAAAATCTTTGACGATTTTGTTATAGATGCCCTTCAGCAATATAAGATTTCCATTTGTATCTAAAGATTCTGCGCTTTGAATAAAAAGTTTTTCTGAGAGATCCGCGGAAATGATTTCTATCATACCATCTGTTCTAGGTTGTATCGAGGCGAAAACATACATATTTATAGCGGCATTTAATACAGCTCCACCATAAAGGTCAGAGTATGGGGAAATATCTGTTCCTCCCCCGGCAAGTCCTAACCTGAGAGGAGCTTTTGCTCTATAAATCGTTTTTATGTTGCTTTTATCATACGTATGATTAGAGCCGATAAATGGATACCGTCGTTCGAGTGTAAACCATTCCTGTATTTCTTTTTTAGGTTTATGATAGGATTCTGGCTTATTTGACTGATTTGCAAGTAATGAAGAAGCCGGCATAAATATTTCTCCAAACGTATGCTTCAAACAAATGACTTTACATCAAGAAATTAATCAATCACCAGACTAACCCGATTTTTCAAATAAGCCGGTTGGGGGATGTCCGCCAGGGCATCTATGATATCCTGTTGTTGTGGGTTTATGGCTAAAGACTTTTTCCAAACGTTCCTCGCCCTGATTGGATTTTCAGCCATTTTATAACAATGTCCTAAAAGGTTATAGAGCGGAATTATTTCATCTGTATCCGTTGTTTCTGACAATATGGAGTTAATACTACGGCTTGTCTCATAGGTTTCGATAGATTTTTCTATGAAACAAATAGCGTCGTGGTATTTTTTTTGATTGAAAAAGAGTTTCCCTAAATTGTGCATTGCACTGAGATAAGATATGTCAAGTTTGGTTGCCATTACAAAAAATGCTTCTGCCTGCTTATCCATTCCCAATTCAATGCAACATTCACCCAGTAAGTTATACGCCTCAGTATTATTTTTGTCTATGAGTAATGTCTCTCTGAGGTGTTTCATTGCCCTCGGATACATTTTTTGCATTTTATAGATGATTCCAAGTAAAAAATGCACTTCGGGAAGAGATGAATCGGTTTTGAGCACGCGCAAGAGGATATTTTTGGCCTTTGTGTAATTGTCTTTTTTGATAAGTAATTTACAAAGGTTTACAGCGGATGGTATATAATCTGGTTTTAAGCTGAAAGACTCAGTGAAGAAGGATTCTGCTTCCTTCTCTAAACCGAGGTGGATGTGACACAATCCCATGAAATAATAAGTTTCATAATCGTCGGGTTTAGCCAGTACAACTTCTTTGAAATGAGAGAGAGCCATAGTGTATTCTTTGCGCTCCATATACAAAGAAGCAAGATTATAATGGGCTTCCGTTAAAGCAAAATCAATGTGTAATGCTTTTTTAAATTTATTGATTGCCTCCATATATTTTTTGTTTCTGATGTAATAAATTCCCAGGTGATTGTAACCTTGTGCATAACGGGGGTTCATTTCAACTGCGGCCTTTAAATATGGATAGGCTTCGTCCCAGCTGCCTTTTTCAATCAAGGTATTTGCAAGAGTGACATTAATATCGGAATCACTGCAATTATCATCGTTATTGGTTTGAACGGTATTAAAAGAAGTTTTTTTCATTACGTTTATCATGACTTCATTCCTTTATGAAAGATGTTTTGAAGAAACCATTTCTTCAGATGTAGACTTTTTTACACCTTTTCGCCATATTTGGGCAATTTCTATTAAATCATGTTTAGACACTGTGGAAGCCTTCTGGTTTTCCTCTTGAATCTTTTCAAAAATTTCTTCCCGATGAACCTTGATATTTTTCGGCGCTATGATGCCCAACTTAACCTGTTTGCCCTGGCATTCTAGTAGGGTAACTTTTATTTCGCTTCCTATGGTGATGCTTTCTCCTAACTTCCTTGTCAGTATAAGCACGGTAATTTACCTTTCTGAAATTTGATCGATTAATATCGAATGAGCTGTTGGTTTAAGCTGTAATAGTCCTCTGTGAGCACGACCTGTTTCCCCATTTTGTTTTTCATGTTAATAAGGATCGGTCCTTTGAGATTTAGCGTTACATCTTCCGGCTTTTTCCCCAGCGTAACAATACAAAACATTTCAACGTCTTTTTCCTTTTTGATGTCAAGCAAGACAAGATCATCTTTTGATAGAGAGGGTTTGTAATCAGAGAAAAAGAGTGTTGGATTAAGGATAGGAAAAGCAACAATTGGGTCTTCCACAGAAACCAGCCATTCAAAAGGAAGACATTCTTCAACATCTATAATGGCAAATTGTTTCAGTTCTTCAAATCCCAATAATCCTTGTTCAAATGTTATTATATTTTCCTTTTCAATGCTCAAGTTGCCGAAATTATTTGTGGATAAATTTACCATACTACTTTCTTTCAGTGGCCTTTCTTCCATCTTTAACATGTTATGCTCCTATCGTGGATAAAGTTTAAAGAAATAAAATTACTAATGAAATTTAGCAAACATTGTGCCATGAAATTCGTATAAAATTGTGCAAAACGTGAATGAGATTCTATTCTATTTAAAACACTGAACTTAAGAATGGTGTGGTTTATATTCGTTTTAATCAGTGATGTGATTTATTAAAAGGGAGAGGGAAAATTATTCCTCATAGGTAAAAAATTCTAAGGAGGACATATTCCGTAGATTAGCGGGGATGTAATATCTTTACACACGTTGATTAATTTTTATACAGGGAATTTAACTTAAAAAATTAAGAAGGGTTTGTTGAATGACCATTGCGCCTGTCTTCAGGGAGGATTGAAGGACGTTTTCCTGGTGTTGCAAGTCTACAATCAGAGATGCGACATCAGCGTCCTCAGTAAAGGAAATCAGTTCCTTTAATGCCGTTTGTGAATTTTCCAGGCTGTTTGTGGTCATTTCCAACCTGTTAGCCTTTGCGCCAAACTTGGTAATTTCTGTAGATAGGGCATTCGTCGCAGTGTCAAAGGTGTTTCTCAGGTTTGAAAAGGCAGCGGAATCAAAAGTGCTTGCCTTTAATGCGTCTCGTAATGATATCAGTGTGGAGAATGCCTTATTATCCTGGAATAATTTACCTCCGGGTAAGTTTACCTGTATAAATGTGTTGGGGCCTATCTGGTATTTAATTTCTTCATTATTACCGTTGTAGGATACAGATGTAATGTTACCATTGCTGTCTCGCGTGGCTGTAAAAGCAGATGTGAGAGTCTTTGTGCCCGAAAATATATACCGGCCATTATTGTCTGTGTTTGCGTTTTGCAGAACGGACTCCAGCAATTCGTCTAATTCATTTGCAATGATGTTTCTGTCTGACTGTCCAAGGGTGTCATTACCAGCTTGAATGGCCAGATTTTTGATCTTCGAAAAGAGTTCCTGTATGCTTTCGAGCGTGTTGGATGTGTAATTTATCTGTTCTTTAGCAGTTTCGGTATTATCTAAAAATTGCTGTACCTGGAGCTCTTCTGCTCTTAGTCCAAGGACTTTCCTGGTCCCAGAGGGGTCATCAGAAGGGCGATTAATTTGTTTTCCACTGGATAGCTTTTCCTGTATTCCTTGTATTTTCTTATAATTCAAATTGATATTAGAAAGCGTTGTGCGGTTTAAGCTTTCCTGGGTTATTCTGAAGGGCATAGTTTAATCTCCAATAATTAACAAGATATTACGATTTAGTCTTCACGCGGGTTCAAATTTGCAATTTGAACCCCACTTTTTATATTTTTGACCTCGTTAGCGATGGCTTAAGGCTTATTATCCGAACAAACTCATGGGTTCAGGTTGCAAACCTGAACCCGCTGTGGTCGATAGAGATACATTGAGAAACATAAATTGTGCAATAAAAAAAATTAGCCCAATGTGCTTAATAGCCTATCCATAAGTCCGTTAACAATTGAAATATATTTTGCAGAGGCTTGATATGCCTGTTGATACCTTACCAGATTGACTAATTCTTCATCTACCGAAACACCGGATATTTCATCTCTTCGGTTTTCCAGGCTTGTTTCTATTACATCATAGCTCTCCTCAGATTTATAAGCATTACTTGCTTCTTCTCCTAATGACGATGCAATCTGATGCAAATAATCGGCGAACGTCGTATTATTAATGGCGCTGGTGTTGTCCTGTAATGCGGCCAAACGTAATGCGTTCGTATTGTTGCCTACTTCTCCCGTTGAGGCTGCAATCAGAGAAACATCGTTGCTTACGCCCGTACTGACGGCAATGTTCGAGGCATCAGTGCCGCTAAAAAAGGTATTTATGCCTAAAGAAGCCAGGAGGTTTGTCGTATCCGAATCACTGATGACATTGAGCGAAAAGGTATTTCCTGTAGTAATCGAGCCGCTGGAGAGGGAGAGAGAGACGCCATTCGCAACGTTTAATGTATTTCCCGCGGTATAAGTGTTTCCTACATTGAGCGTCGCTACAACGGTTCCGCCGCTATTCTTTACTTCTACCTGAAGTCCCGATGTTGTTCCGATCGTGCCCGATCCTAAAGCCGTAAATGTGTATGTGTCATTTGACTGCCCTGAATACACGCCGGATACCGAAGCCGTTGATGTTCCCAACGTTCCGGGATTTGGATTCAGGGCGTAGGAGAAATTGAATTTATAACCTGCCGCTGCGCCGATTTGAAGTTTATTGTCTGCGATAGATGCCGTAATATTACCGGCAGTGCCGCTTACAGTGCCATTTATGGCATTTTTGACGTCAGTGAGGGAGTTCGTTGCGACATTTACAGAAATTTTGTTCTTTGTTACTGCGCCTGTACTGGTATTTATTACCGTAATATAAATGTCACCGGTGGAGGGAGTAATTGTTAATCCGGCAGTATTAAGAGCGGCTGTGGCGCTTGACACAGAGTTGATTGATTTTATACTGGTAAATCCACCGGACAGCCCTACCCCTTCACCATGGATACGATTAACGTCTTTTATAATGCCCGACGCAAGGGTATCGAGTTTTTTGTCATAATTAGCAATCGTCGTATTATAAAAGTCTTGCAATGCTTTTATTTCTCCGGTCTTGAAAGTATACTTTGACATTTTTTCAGAATCCGTGATACTGAGAGTTCCTGATGTATCAATATCAAAAGTAAGGCTTTTTACGTTTGTACCGGAGACCAGCGCTCCTCCCGGTGTCATGACGTCCACCATGCCATTATTTTGTGTGTTTACTGTTATATTTGTTAATTTGCTGAGATCGTGCAATAGTGCCTCTCGTTTATCTAATAAATCATTGGATTCGATACCTTTGGTTTTGAGCGAGGCAATTTGTTTGTTTATGTTTGCAATATTTGAGGTTATGGTATTGACGTCCGACAGTTTATTTTCAATGCTTTGTTTAATAAATGTTTTCATTTGGTCCAGTTCGTTGACTATCCTTCGAAAGGTATCAGTCAACGTGTTTGCATTTTCCAGAAAAGTCGAACGGATACTCATGTCTTCCGGGTATTGTGAGAGATCGTTGATACCTTTGAAAAAAGAGGATAAAGCATTGTTTAGGCTGGAATCAGAAGTTTCATTAAAGACAGTTTCCAGTTCTTTGAGGTATTGACTTTTTATCGATGCGCTGCCAATAGATGATGAAATATCTCTAAGGCGGCTGTTGAGGTAATCATCCTTATGTCGTATGATCTTTACCAGCTCTACACCTTGCCCAAGCGTGCCGGCAGTTGTAATCGTGGGGTTGCGTGCGGCCAGAACAGACGACTGCTTTGTATAACCCTTTGTATTAGCGTTTGAGATATTATGGGACGTAACCAACATAGAGCGTTGGGCGGTTAATATGCCGCTTAAGCCGATTTGTAAATCCGAAGACATACTTTCTATCCTCCTTAGATTTCGGTATCGATTAAAACCATGGGAAGCTCATTTCCCTGCATTTTCCCAGAATGTTGGTATATCGGGTTTTGAAAAGAAGAGGAGCAAAATATCTTTACGATATCTTCTGTAATATCGAGTGAATAATGAGTCAGGGTTGCATTGGTCTCATTTAAATCCTGCAATTGTTTTATGGATTGTTTTAACCTGTCAATCAGAACACTGAGCTTGTTACTGTGCAAGCTGTCAATTGTATTCATCAAAGATTTCATGGTAAATGTGTCTTCGATATGATGTTCTTTCCAAAAGTATTCCAGGATATTCTGTCTTTTGTTTTCCAGGAGTTGAGCGATCTCCGCCTGGTTTTTTTCCTGATAGAGAAGCGTTTCAAGCCCTTCAATATTCCCGGATATCAAATATTGTTGCTTTGTTTTTGCAGTATCAAGCAGGTCGTCATAGACGACGGATAATCGCTCAAATGTTTCAATGAGTTCATGTAACAATGTATTCATGACTGTTCCTTATTCCGCATTAATTGTTTGTAGATGGCAGGCGCAAGTCCAAGACCTCCCTTTGCCGCAATATCTTGTGCAAGAGCTGTGTGCATTATTTCGGTATACGTATCCATTCCCATATTGTTTTCGTCGGATAACTCCGATTTAGGCACGGTTTCCCACATAGCCTTAATGACGTAGTTGACCAGGATTGATTCAAAATCCTGAGATGATTTTTTTAAAGTGGCATCATCGGTATGTATGTTTTTTTGCTCATTTAGACTTTTAATTGCTTCAACACAAGAAGGTTGAGAAAACAACAGGGGGTTTACTGAAGAATAATATTCCATATCAAACTCCGTTATAAGAGAATAATACCATGTGTTTTTACATGATTACAAGTTCCGCATGAAGTGCGCCAGCCCTTTTGATAGCTTGAAATATTGAAATCAGATCACGAGGGGTGACCCCTAACACGTTAAGAGCGCGTGCAACGTCTGATATCGTCACACCTTCCTGGAGTACGAGGAGTCTTGTTTCTTCCTCGGATATTTGGATGTCTGTCCGTTGTACTTTTTTCGTTTCACCTGATGACAATGCATTCGGCTGTGAGACCTCCGCATTTTCGCTTATGGTAATACTGAGATTCCCGTGAGCAACGGCAACCGTGGCTATCCTGACATTTTCACCGGCAACGATCGTCCCCGTACGTTCGTTAATAATGACCCTGGCAATACTATCCGGTTTGATATAAAGCTCTTCGATGTTAGCTACAAATCGTACGATAGTATTTTCGGATTGGAAATCCGAAGGGGGTATAATATTGACAACGGCAGAGTCAACAGCCTTAGAAGAGTTTGGGTAGAGATTGTTAATTACCTCAACCAGGCGGTTTGCCGTGGTAAAATCAGGATCTCGTAAGACGACACTTAAAGATTTTCCATACAAAATAGATGCCTGTATTTCCTTTTCAACAATGGCGCCATTTGTAATGTACGCAGTGGTGGATATATTTTTGCGCGTAGACTGAGCCTGTCCCTCCACATTGTATCCGCCTATGGATAACGGACCTTGTGCTACTGCGTATACTTCATTGTCTGCGCCTTGCAAGGCCGTCTGAAGTAAAACACCCCCTTCAAGACTTTTTGAGTCACCAATAGAAGAAATAATGACATCCAGTTTGTCCCCGGGTCTTGCAAAGGCCGGGATGTTTGCCGTGATCATTACTGCGGCAACATTTTTTGAGAAAAAATCAGAATCAGAAATTAATACACCCATCTTTTGGAAAATATTTACGGCCATCTGTCTTGTTATTTTGAATATCTGGCTGTCGCCGGTTCCTTGAAGTCCTATAACAAAGCCATATCCATAAATCTGGTTGTCACGAACTCCCTGGATGTAAGCGATATCTTTGACCCTGATGGCAGCTTGTGCAGATTTACAAGGTGTTACGATGATGGGCACGAGTGCGACAAAGGAAGATATTGCTAAATATTTGAAGATTGTATTTATCATAGGAACATTGATTTTCATAACGTATACACCTTTTTGTCTAATTTAAAATGGCCAAACAACTTCCCTGATGCGATGCCACCACCCTCGTTTGCCTGCCCGTGTCAAAAATCCTTTGCCTTCGAGTGTTATATTGGCATTTGCGATGGATGCCGATTGCACCTCATTATCGATGTTGATATCGATGGGCCGTATGATGCCGGATAATTTGATCGTATATTTTTCGCCGTTCACGTTGACATCGCGATTCCCTTCGATGATTAAATTCCCATTTGCAAGCATTTCTGTAACGACGGCAGTGAGTTCCAGATTAATGTTACGGTTGCTTTCGTAATCTCCTTTACCGCTGAAATTATGGCTTGTATCGGCTGTTATATTAGGTAAATAGCCGCTGATGTCTTTTACCCTCGTTAGGAAATTCGATGTGTCCAGATTGATGCTGTGGCTATTGCTGCTTTCAGCGCTGGAATCTTCTGTTCCAGAAATTTCCGTTGATTCACTAATGAGTACCGTAACGATATCTCCGATTCCTCGTGCCCTGTTATCGCTGAAAAGGTTTGTATTCAGCGTAATTCGTTTTTTCCAGATTGAATCTGCCTGAACATGATTATTTAAGATTAAAAATATTGCACTTACAAAAAAATACGTTGTGATTATATATCTCATGTTTTTCCCTTAAAATATAATCTTAACGGTAGTTGAATCTTCGACCTTGCCGTACAGTTCCTTATTCGAATCAATGTTTTTTATCTTAATAACCTTTCCCACGTAGCCGTCCTCTTTCGCAACGCCTTTTGTTACGATACTGAGATTGCCCGATTGAACAGACACCTTGATAAAATCACCTTTTTTTATGAGAGGCGGATTATCAATCATCTCGGCGGTAATTGGTATATTTGGCAGGATTGCCCGTACGGCGCGTTTTCCTATAAGGTCTTCAATATTGTCAAATGTTATTCCCGCCAGTTTTGTGGTTTCCATCCGTTTGACCACAAGGTCATCCGTTGTCAGGGTGTCGTGCCTGTTAATTTTTTTATTGGGAATAACGATATCTTCGTAGGTTCGTATGGTAAGGAATACAGGTATTTTCAGATATTGTTTCTCGTCGATGGAAATGCGAACAACGAGTTGCACATTGCCCCGATTTTTATTGGCATCGATTTGCGAAATTTCCCATAGAACATCACCCCCATTGGCTGGCAATAACTTGTCCATGGGCGGCCTGTCTGATTCGATAATTATTTCATCTTCAGGTCGAGATAGTTTTGACAAGAGATATTCCTTTGCTTTTTTTATGATTTCTTCTCCTGTGATGGTTATTGATTCTACTGCAATCAGGGAAGAAGTTGTACTGCCGTAAGCGATCTCTTTCAGATCAATACCTTCATCCATAAGACGTGCATGAATGATGTCCTTTTCGATTTTTCTGGCGTTGCCGGGCCAGGGCGTATTCCCTAAGGAGATATTATTTATCCTTTCCAAAAGAGATGGATTATTGCATGCAACATACGCAATATCACCCAGGACTATTTGCTTTTCAGGAAGTGTTACTTTATCCATGATTTCGATGGTAATCTTTTCTCCCAACGATACCGGTATGATGGAGAAAATAATAACGGGTAAAAGTATTAAGATGTATAATTTCATATGTAATCCCTTGTTTCGTTTCTTGTTATTTCTCATGAAAGTTTAGCAGCTTATGTGAGATTGTTGATAGTGGAGAGCATCTCATCACTGGCCTTTATTGCCCTGGAATTGATCTCGTATGCGCGTTGGGCTGTAATGAGGTTAACAAGCTCCGTGACAGTTTCAACGTTAGAGTTCTCAAGGTTGCCCTGATATATTTCGCCTGTTCCTTGTTCTCCGGCGGCAGAGACTATGGGAGCGCCTGATGCGATAGTTTCTGCATACATATTCCTGCCGAGACTATCCAGGCCGGCTGGATTAGGAAAATTCGCCAACATAATTTGTCCTACGTTTTGGAGGGAGCTATCGGATCCTTTTACGTATACCGTTCCATCTGTTCCAATTGAAATTTCCTTGGCGTCTTGAATGGTAATGCTTGGCGTTAGTGGCAGACCTTCGGCCGTTACTACCTCACCCTTGCTATTTAATTCAAAAGCGCCGTCACGGGTATATGCAATAGTTCCGTCCGGACGGCTGATCTGGAAAAAGCCGTTACCTTCGATAGCAACGTCTAAGGAACGATTGGTGGTTTGCTGGTTTCCCTGTGAAAATACCTTGGTGGTTGATATTGGTCTTACACCACCGCCCAACTGAATACCCGATGGAATCTCGAAACCCTGGGAGGACTCGGAACCGGCGATGTATTTTTTATCATAGAGAAGATCTTGAAAGTTGACCTGGCTTCTTTTGAATCCTGTGGTATTTATATTTGCTAGATTGTTTGAGACATTATCCAAATAAAGCTGTTGTGCCTTCATTCCGGTAGCGGCAGTATAGAGCGCTCGTATCATAAAAACCTCCTTTCAATCAAGTTATGTTGCGAGTTGTATGAGTTTTTTTAACGTTTCATCAATAGAATCCGTAACCTTGTGGCCAACCTGAAAGCCTCTCATATTAGCGATCATATTGACCATTTCGTCTACTGCATTTACATTGGACTTTTCCAGATAACGATTAGCGATTTCAGAGTCTGCTGAATCTTCCGGTGGTTGCGCATTGTCTGATAACCTGTAAGCACAGCCTCCAACAGACTCAAGGGTGCTTAATTTAGAAACTTTGACAATGCGGATTTTCCCGATTTCCTTGCCATCGGCAACAATACTTCCATTTCCTTTTATGGTTACGCTTTTTGCGTTTTGCGGGACTTGAATTTCGCCTCCGCTGCCCAAGAGAGACCACCCATCAGGTGTAACAATCTTCATATCCCGGGATAGCATGAATTGTCCTTTTCTCGTATAGAGGGTACTACCATCGCTAGCTTGAACGGTAAAAAACCCGTCACCTTTTATAGATATATCCAGGTCATTGCCTGTATATTCCAGCATGCCTTGGGAAAAGTCTGTGGCAATCGTACCCAAACTGCTTCCGGTACCCTTTGCGGTATTAGTCTGTCCCGTATCATTGGGACTTGATATATAAGACTGGAAAACAGCCACATTTTTCTTGTACCCGGCGGTATTTACATTAGCGAGATTGCGGGCTATAACCGCCTGGTAGTCACCCTGACTTACCATACTTGAAGCGCCAGTAAATAGTCCTGCAATCATGAATGTCCTCCGTATTTAATGAAAATTCAAAAATCTTTGTTCATGTTACTGAGCAATCCAGATACCAATTAATTAAACAAATTTTTATAATATATTCATCTTTTGTAAGTTACCTTATTACAGTATATTCTGGAGATGTTAAACGTTTTGAATAAAGTTTTAAATAAGATGCTGTAAGAATTTTTATAAAGAATTGAGAACATATTTCCTGATGGATTGAATAAATTTTCCTAGCTCTAAAAATGGAATGTTTAAAAAACTTACACGGTGTTAAAATGTGAAACTATGGAAGGGCAAACCGTGGGGTATTGGAAAGGACAAGTGGCAAGTGACGAGGGACGAGTAAACCGTCACCCGTCACCTGTCACTCGCCGAATTCTAAATTGTAAATCGTTCGACTGAGATCACGACGAAGTCTAAAATTTTAGCTTTGTCCCTGGTTGGCTCCGGCTAGTCCAGGTTACACTGCTACCTTATAGTTATCTCTTCAGATTGACAATGTCTGAAAGTATCTCATCAGCAGTGGTAATAACTTTTGTGTTGAGCTGGAAACCTCTCTGTGCTGTAATGAGGGAGGTCAATTCCGTAGCCATATCCACGTTAGAACCCTCCAAATAACCGCTGGAGACGGACCCAGCGCGGCCTGAGCCGGCGGTTACATAAATAGGTTCACCCGAGGCAGATGTTTGTGCATATAAGTTATCTCCCTGCTTTGACAGTCCGCTGAGGTTGTTAAACAAGGCTATTTTTAATGTCGCAACGGATTGTGTGATACCATTGGTGTATAATGCCTTGATAGTCCCATCCGAACCTACGGATATGGAATCAAACGTGCCGTACTCATAACCGTCCTGGCTTGTGGCAGCGGCTGTTGAATCACCTCCATTTTGTGTAAGACCATCGCTTTTACCTGATGTGCCGAGATTAAAAGAGACAGACTGCGTGCTGCTTATACCATTAAACTTGAATGCGAGTTGATTTGAACCACTTGTACTAAAGGAACCATTGCTGTTGAATGTAATGCCGGATATCTTACTCGTGCTAATCGTACCATTGCTGCTGTCCATTGAAGCAGTGAGGTCCCATTTGTTGTCACCCACTTTTACAAATCTCATGGTAACTGTGTGTCTGGTACCCTGGGAATCATAAATGTCTACGGAGGTGGTATATGTTGCGCCGCGGAAATTGTGATTTGTCCAAGTTGTTTTACCCGTGTTGGAACCACCGTCTGTTAAAGTGACGGACAAATTGTCTTTGCCGCTTTTATTTGATTTGACGACAATCTTACCTGAACTATCTATGGAGGCTGTTGCTCCATTGGTAGTATCTGTGCTGCTGAAAGCGGTGTTTATTTTGGTTATAAGATCACCAACTGTAGTGCCGTCCGTGGAATAAGTAAAGGTTGTGGAGACAGAGGTTCCGTCCGGCTTGGTTCCTGTAATTAGAATGGTGTCCGTGGCAACGTAATCTGTTGTATTGGTATCCAGGCTGTTTAATGTTGTTGTTGTGGTTGCTGCAGTACTACTTGAAGTAAGGGCGCTTGTTGTCATTACTACTTCAGATGTTGAGTTTGCCGCTGATGCATCCAGGTTTCCTGTAAGGTCAACCTTGGAAGTCGCCTTTCCGGAAACGGTCGAATTATATGGGATGGTGATGTTATTGCCGTTTGTGTCTACAACCTTGTAACCTGTATTTGAATCAATAAGGTAATTGTCTGAATCGGTATCAAAGGAACCCACCCTCGAGAAAAAGTCCTTATCTCCTCCGCTTACTACAAAAAATCCCTCACCCTGGATTGCAAAGTCAAGTGCGTTATTGGTGGCTTCTAACGTTCCCTGACTGAAATTCGACGAAGCGCTTCCAACCTTTACACCCTTTCCGACCTGCATCGGATTTCCATTATTCCCACTTGATATTGTCTGGCTTAACAAGTCAGAGAATAGCAGCCTGGATGATTTATAGCCGTAAGTATTTATGTTTGCCAGATTGTTACCGATGACATCCAGCATGTTTTGATGTGCGCGAATACCTGACACGCCTGAATATAATGCACCTCCGAGTCCCATGATATGCCTCCTTTCAAAAAATTAATTGAGATATTTCTCTTATTTCTTGCCAAATAATTTAGATAAAATGTTTGACGATGCGGCGGTACTTGAACCTGTCGTTGTAGTTGTGTCATCAACCTCTATGAAATTTGATATGGAAACAGATTCTCCACCGATGATGAAAGATACCGTTCCGTCTTCTTCAAGTTTCACGCCTTCGACAACGCCAGTGAGGGTTTCACTACTGCTGCTGTCGCTGTCGTCGCTGTATTTTATGGTTTTACCGATAAACGTGGATGCTAAAGATATTTGATCCAGTTGCAAAGAAGCCGAACCAATGCTGCTTATGTCTGAAAGGTATTCCGTTTGTTGCTGCGCTTGTTCCAACGTGCTAAATTGTGCTAATTGAGACATAAATTCGGTGTTGTCTGTTGGGTCTAACGGGTTTTGATTTTGCAGTTGTGTTACAAAGAGTGTTAAGAAATTCTCCATGCTGATTTCTGAACTGAGACTCGAAGTGCTTGATGTGCTCATGTTTAATCTCCTTATATAATATAGTCAACCGTTAAATTAGATGTATTTCTGCGGATTTCAATTTGCCGGTCATTCATATTTTCTTCATTTCCTGCATGACCTTCATGGAAACCGTTTTGGCTAAACGTATGATTTTGGTGATGAGGATTGTTTGTATTAAAATTTTCTATAGATTCTTGTTTATTTGCATCGTTGTTTTGTACATATACCTCTAATTTGTGAATTTCTATGCCGTTTGCGGCCACCGATTCTTTAAGACGATGTACATTACTTTCTACGGCTGCCTTAACTTCTGCATTTTCAACGAAGATTTTTGCCTCAATTTCATCGCTCTTTTCGGTAAAATGGATTTTTACATTGCCGAGGTCAGGCGGATTAAGGGATAGTTTTATTTCTGATCTATCACCGTGGGTTGTTATGCGGATTTTTTGGAATATTTGTTCCATGATATTTTCATGGGTATGCCCTACGTTTGACACGTCATTGCTATGGAACGTGTGGTTTACGGTTTTGGCATCCTCTATTGGGGATGATAACGAAGCGCCAGTAGGCAGCGGTGCCTTTGTGTTTTGCTGAAAGTCGGTTACGTTTGATTGCGCATTACTTAGTGTTGTTTGAGAATCTAAAGAAAAAGGAGTTCCGTTATTTAATTTAGGTGTATGTGCGTCAGAGGACACCGTATCAGAGGTATTTTGTTTCTGTGTGTGACTGTCGAACGAATTCCAATCTTCATTTGTTTGTACTATACTTGAAATGTCCTGCTTTGAGGATGCTGTACCATTTATTTTTGATAGACCATTTTCGGTAAGTTGTTCTTTCGCATTTGATGAATTGTTAATTGCAGGGATTGGCATACCTTTTTTATTTTCCGGAGAGATGTTTTGAGCCAATTGTTTATATGTTTCTGGCAGCTCCTTTATATTGATTTCATGACTGTTTGAGCTATAGAGTTCTAATTGCTGTATATTATCGTCGAAAGATTCATTAAATACTCGCAGAGATTCAGTATTATTTAATGGATATAATTTGAGAGTATCGGTTTTTGGAAGGGTGTTTCCACCATCCATGTCTGGTATAAATGGTTTATCCATTTCGTCTACTGCATTTACGGTAGCCTTTTCCATAGAGAATATGGAACTCGGATTGTATGTTTCAACGAGCCGTTTATCAGGGAGTACATTGATCCCGGTTCGTTCTCCAAAGCCCCATTTACTCTCCCTTTGGGAAAGGGGGACAAAGGGAGAGATAGGGGGATTTCCATTATTGGCATTAGGAAAGGGATTGTTAATATTTAGATTAGCGCTTCCGGCAGATTTGCCATTATAAGAAGATAGATTATTGCCAAAACCTTGAATGGTAACTTCTGGATATGGAGTGAATGTATTTTGTAAAATATTTTCTGGTTGTGTAGTAGTTAATATTTGTTCTTGAAACAGAGAGGAGTTTGTTTCTACCACTGATTCCTCTGCCAGTTCGATGTATGCCGATTCAACTGCAGGAGTGTTTTGTGCAGGTGAATTTGGGGTATCATGAATGTTTAAGTTAACAATGTGTTGTCCAAGTATTTCCTGGAATGGAATATTGTCTACGTTTTCTGTGTCTTCTACGCATCCATCTTCTGTGTCTGATTGGGTAGAATTTATATTAAGTGTTTGAGAACCTGGATTATTCGAGGACGGGCGAGTGTTTGCAACCAAACTCCCAAAGAGATTATTATTTGGCAGTCCAACAGTTGTTTCTGGCATAGTCGTTTTCCTCTAAAGTAAAGTTACAATTGTTTATACCGTGCGTATCTGGAATTTTGATTTTGTAATAATGCAACACACATGCCCGTGCTTGTTGTTGTGAAGAGACGATGTGAAATTAATAAAATAATTGTCTCTAAACCCCAGTGAATTATTTATTTATCAATATTGATATAAAAAATTTTTCTTTGGAAAATATTTTTAAGGAAAATAGAAATACGAACTTTAGGTATTTTTTTCCTTGTGAATCAAGCAATATTTTCCGTATTTACTGCGGAAACTATTTAGTATTGAAGTGTTTCTGTAATCTGGTTGGCTACAAATTGAGAGTAGCGCCTCATGGAAAGCAAGATAAGCTTCCAACCGTATAAGGCGCTTTTTTGATGGGTGCTTTCAAAGTATTGTTTTACAAGTTCTGCAACCTCGTTTTCATTGCTGTCAAACACACCATCCGCACTCCAGACGACTGAACCGGTATCGGTGGAAATCATTCCTACTTTGACGCCGAGCAGCATGGGTTCATAGGGACGGTAGTGGGTTATATTTCCAAATATAATAGCATCTACATCATATTTCTTCTTTAAGCTTACAAGGGTGTTTATATTAACAGATCCCTTGTTCCATATTTCATGTTCGGAGAGGAGCGCCGTTTTATTTCCCGTTGGCACAACAACCTCAAAACTGCCTATTTTTCGCAACTCTACCGAAAAAGCCTCCGTTACCTCGTCTATGACGGCTTCTCTATCAATGTTATATTCGAATGGTAAAAGCAATACACGGCGTATCTGCATTTTTTTAAATTCATCCGATTTATCGTAACTCAGGCTTGAAGAACGTTGTGGAGGAGTACTAAAGCACCCCATGATAGTTAATGAACAGAGAATAACGATGCATAGTGTTAATTTCACTTAAACCCTCCGTGTCTTTAAAAAAGTATTTATTGTGAATCTTGTGTTTTTAGTTTCTTTTTCTCGGTTAATTGTTCTATCTTGAGACCGATGAGTTCTTGCTTTGCCTTTGTTTCTTCGATCTGTGCCTTTGTTAATTCCAGGGTCAGTTCCTTAATCTTTTTCTCGTAGGGTTCGCGAGACTCATTTAATTGTTTGTTTAATCTTTCATTTTCAATGACTATTTGTTGCGCCGCATCTAATTGTTTTTTTGTCTCTTCCAGCTCTGTTTCGAGCGCCGTTTTAACTTTTTTATTATTCACAAGTTCTTTTTCGAGAGAGACTATTTTTGCCTTTGATGACACGAGCGCCGCTCGTGTTTGTTCAAATTGCTCAAGTATAGAGATTTTTTTATCGCCCTCTCCTGTATCAACTTTTACTGTAGACCCACTAGCCAGATAGCCGCTCCTTTTAGGTGGCGCTACGGCTTCATTTGAAGAATTGGTTTCTCCTGAAGAAACTTCAGTTTTGTAGGGTTTTTTATAATCCTTTTTCATAAAGGATTCGCAACCCACAATTGATATAAGAAAACATAAAGGAATCAAAGACACCATTTTTTTCATATTCGCATTCCTGCCTGAAAAGGTATTATTGAAAATTTAATCACAGCATACAAGATATTCCTTTGCCAATGATGTGGTTTCATAGTTTCTTGTTTACTCTCATAATGTTTAAAATTGCAACTCTTGATGTAAGATCATTACATATTCATTATTACACGCCATGAAAGTATTTATCTTATAACCTTGTAAAACAGTTACTTGTAGCTTTTAAACTGGTTAAAGTTATTTTAATGACAAAATAGTATCAAACTTTTAAGCAAATTTAATACCGTGTAAACAATTGGAACTTAAAGGGGAGGGTTGACGATTTGAGCTTTAAAAGATCGTGTTGTTTTCAGAATATCGTTACTACAAATAATTGCAGAGCAGATTGCAACACGCAATCCACCTGCTAATAATATCTCATTGAGATTTTCATGGTTAATAGCGCCTATCGCAACGAATGGTATGGTAATTTCTCTTTTTACCTCTTTTAAATAGTCAAGACCTACCGGAGGTTCATAGTCCTTTGTTATGGTGGGGAATAGGGGGCCAACGCTAATATAATCGGCGCCCTCCAGTTGCGCCTTCCGTGCTTGAATTATAGTATGGGTGGAAACCCCCAATATTCTGTCGTAGCCAATTATCTTGCGCGCACAGTGAATGGTTAAGTCTGATTGTCCGATATGCAATCCGTCTGCATCTACCTTTTTTGCAATCTCGGCACGGTCATTTACTATAAAAACTGTTTTGGATTGTGAGGTTATCCTTCTAAATTCCTTTGCCAGGGCAAGAAACTCGCCGTCAGACATCGTCTTTTCTCGCAGTTGTACTGCATCAGCGCCGCCCTGGATGACCTCCTGTAATGTTTCCAATACAGGTTTTTTAGCCAGACCTGAGCTTATGATAACGTACAACCTTACATCTGAAAAAATTTTTAAAGGATTTTGTTTAATAATCTTCGTTTCTCGTTGTTGATTCATTGATAATTGTAATTGACACCTATTTGATGTTTGATATAATTATCGCATCATGTGTTTTCCTGCCAAACGTATTATTGAACCAGCCTTATTTTAATTTTCCATCAAAACAAATACAAGATTTATACGGATAGATTTTTGGATGTTTTGTAAAGAAAGCTAAAAATATGTCAGAAGTAAGAGAACATTGCGGATTATTTGGTGTTTATGGTTGTGAAGATGCAGCAGAGAGGGTTTATTATGGCTTGTATTCTTTGCAACATCGCGGTGAGGAGAGCGCCGGTATCGCTTCGACAGATGGGAAAGACATCGTCTGTCATAAGGGGATGGGACTGGTAAGCGATGTCATAAAACCGCATATGCTTAAAGTCCTTAAAAACCCTATAGCTATTGGACATGTCCGATATTCCACGATTGGTTCCAGCAACATTGGAAATGCGCAGCCCCTTGTGGTTGATTATTACAAGGGAAAAGTTGCCGTTGCCCATAATGGGCAGTTAACCAACGCAAAAAGGTTGCGTGAAGAATTTGAGGCAAACGGTTCGATATTCCATACGACCTCGGATACAGAAGTGATCGTCCATCTCATGGCAAAGCCTTTAAATATGATGCAAAAAAATTTATCCCTCGTACTGCAACAATTGCGAGGCGCTTTCTCCCTGTTATTTTTGACACCCGATGAGATGGTAGGCGTGCGTGATCCGCATGGTTTCAGGCCTTTGTCCCTTGGCAGATTGAAGGATGGTTATGTGATGGCATCCGAAACCTGCGCCCTGGATCAGGTGGGCGCGGAATATATTCGTGATATCAATCCTGGCGAAGCAGTCTATATTGGGAAAGATGGAATTCGGAGTGAATATTACTGCCCTCAAAAGCAAATCAAACCGGCCTTTTGTATATTCGAATTGGTTTATTTTTCCAGGCCAGATAGCAGAGTATATGGTGAAAGTGTTCACTTATTTCGTAAGAAATTAGGCGCAAAACTTGCGCAGGAATCTCCTGTGGATGCGGATGTGGTTATCTCGGTTCCGGAGGGAGGAAATTCTTCGGCAATCGGGTATTCTCACGCCTCTGGTATACCCATAGATCGTGGATTTATCCGTAACCATTATGTCGGCAGGACTTTCACGTTGCCAGAACAGGATCGGCGACATCGTGTCGTAGAACTTAAGTTGAATGCATTGAAAGAAACCGTTGAGGGGAAACGAGTCATCGTTGTTGATGATTCCATTGTGCGAGGGACTACGTCAAGATCTCGTTTTGGGTTGCTGCGAAGGGCTGGCGCAAAGGAGATCCATGTAAGGATCAGTTGCCCTCCGCATCGTTATCCCTGTTATTACGGAATTGACTTCCAGCAGAAAGGCGAACTTATTGCGGCAAATCGTTCTTTGGAAGAAATACGGCAGTATTTAAATGTGGAGAGTTTATGCTATCTCAGTGTGGAGGGAATGATGAGTTGCGCGACGCAGCCTCGCCAATATTTTTGTAATGCCTGCTTTACAAGCGATTATCCTACCCCTATCGAAGAGGAGACAAAAAAACTTACCGAGCGGGAAGTTGTCAGAGAAACTGAAAAGGTTCATTAATAATAGTTATTCATTAATTGACAATGCTTAAAAACCCACTGTACCTCATAAAAGGCGTCTTCGGCAGGACCTTTTATATCATCCCTCAGCGGCCTGAACGCATCCAGATTGAAATCACCAACCGTTGCAACTACACCTGCGGCATGTGTCCAAGAGAATCTTTCAATCTGCCGGAAAAAGATATTCCACTCGACCTTTTTACAAAAATTATTGACAGGTTAGAATCACCATATAATGTTACCCTTACCGGATGGGGTGAACCATTACTGCATCCCGCACTCATTGACATGATTGTTTATACTAAAGGCAAGGGACACAACGTTGGCGTAACGACAAACGGCTTGTTGTTGGCTTCCTTTATTGAAAAATTTATCGAAAAGTCTTTAGATAAACTAACCATTTCTCTGGATAGCGTTGAGAAAAGTGTTGAGGTAAAAGAAGGTCACCCCTCGAATAAGGTGGTGCAGAAAAATATCGAGTCTCTGATTCGTTCCCGGGGTGATAAGAAAAAACCGATGATTACGATTCAGATAACCATGCACGACAAAAAGCAGTGTCTGGAGACGGTCAAATATGCTGGAGAAGTAGGGGCTGACCGTGTATATTTAGTGCGGTTGAACATACCTTTTGGCATGAATAGCTTTAAAAGACCTGATCTGGAAGAAGAATTGGAAATCTATAAGGAGTCTGAAGAGATAGCCAAAAAATATGGCTTGCAGGTTGATAACAACTTCACAGCATTTGACAATCAATTACTTCGGTCTCTGTATAAAAAACTGCGTCCCATGATGTATCGGGGGGATAAATATTGTCCAAAACCGTATGATTATTTGTATATCAACATTGATGGCAAGGCAACCCCATGCTGTGATCTTCCCAGATATGAAGTCGGCAATATATTGAAACAGAGCATCGATGAAATCTGGCATGGCGAGAATATGCAATATTTTCGCGAACACCAGAACGATGTTTGTGGCACGTGTGATGCCCTCAGGCTGAAGCATTTAAATTAGGCTGCTTTCAGCAGCGACTTTAAAACTCTCCTCTAAGAAGAGGGGCCGGGGGGTGTGTTATGGAAGATTTGCACACCCCTTATATCCCCCTTTTCTAGAAGGGAAATCATCGGGTTGAATTTTCTATACTTTTAAGTTAGTCAGGACACAGATTATCATGGTTAAAAACAGTAAACTTCTTGAACAATTTGAGCAGGAGTTGGTAAAGAAAAACAAACCCGATTATCATCAGAATATGGAAATCTTTGAGGGAATGTATAAGGAGGCAGTTTATCTTAAGGCAATCCCTCTAAAAGACCCGCTGGATGGGATAGAAGTAGACATAAAAATTGCAAGAGTGAGCAATGGTGTTTAAAGAATGAAAACTATTTTCACATTTTCCAATAAATCGTTAGAAATTATTAAAAGACTAGCGGAGAAATATCACTTAAAGCTTGTTATCCTGTTCGGTGGTTTAGCTCAGGGAATTTATGACGATAAGAGCGACATTGACTTAGCCATCTTGCCGGAAGACAACTCATTTTATGAGAACGAGAGACTTTCAAAATTGACATACGATTTGATGGAGGTGGAGGATATTGAAAGGCGTGAAGTGGACGTCGTTCCCATAACCTCAGAAAATCCATTGCTTCTTTATCAAATCGGAAAATACGGCGAACCTGTCTATGAGAGAGACGAAGAAACTTATATCTGCTTCTTGAACTGGGCAAGGTTTACTTATGAAGACAATCTGAGGTTTCTTAAGGGATTAGACGAATTAATCCTTGAAGACCTGAAAAAACTATGATTATTTCTGACAGGATTTACAGGATGAACGGGAAAAATTGGGTGGCACAGACAAGCCTTGTTTCTGTGGGCTTTGAACAGGGATTGTTTGTCTGTGTTTAGTGAAAATGGATTTTATAAAGAGAAAACTTAAATTTATAACGGATCAACTCAATATTTTAGAGCCATATAGAGAAAGAACCGTTCAGGAAATTAGTAAGGACCACAAGGAATTGAAATTTATCGAAAAAGTAATACAAGAACTGGTCGATTGCTCCTCAGATATTAACGAATGTATTATCAAGAAGGTGACAAACGAAAAACCCTTTTCCACAAAAAGGGGATTCCGGGATTTGCAAGTGATATTGGGGAAACACAAATTAGCGTGGGATGAAGAAAAATTAAAATTATTTATAGATACAGTCTCCTTTAGGAATGAGATCGTTCATTCGTATGATGTGAATGTTTATCTGGTATGGAGCAAGAGAACTGTAAATGTAATAATTCAGCTTTATAAGGAATTTACGGAGAAGATTTTGTTGCTACTGCAAAAAGTCAGATATGATTTGTGAATTTTGTGGAGGTCAAACGGCTGAAAAAAAAGTAAAAAAACAACATTGGCTTTATGGCAGGTTATATATTATTGAGAATGTGGCAGCCGAGGTTTATCCTGAATGCGGGGAACGATATTTTCATGCCAAAGTTCTTGATGAAATAGACCATCTTCTTGAGGCATCACATACCGTAAAGGATAAGATAGAAGTTGAGGTTGTCAGCCTTTAAAATCTATAAAAAAACCGTTGAGTAGACTGGGTGAAACAAACCGTACCCAACAAAACTAATAATTATTTCAGGCTAAGAAATGAATAAAAATAAATTGATGAATTATAAAGTATACCGACCAACGGCAACGGGAGATTTAGATGTTTTAATAGAGATTAAAGGGCATCAAAAAGAAAGATAAACTATGGAAATAGCCCCAAGAATCAGTGTCGATGAGCAGGTACGGTTTGGCAAACCAGTCATTACGGGTACCCGTGTTCCTGTAGATCTTATACTAGGCAAATTAGCTGGTGGAATGACTTATGAAGATGTTATGGCTGAATATGAGATTACACGGAAGGATATATTAGCGGTTCTCGATTACGCAGCCAAAACATTGGCAAGTGAAGAAATTAGGGCAGTAAATTAACATACCATAGTGTTGATTATTTACGGAGGTTTGTTAGAGATGAGAAAATTGGCTACTTTTGAAATAATTGAAAGAAAAATAGAAAAACTTACACCCCAAGAGCAATTAAAATTAGTAAAACGACTGACTCGCAGATTAAGAAAAAAGTATGTCTCTGTGAAAAAAGAACTCGAATGGAAAGAACTTTATGGTTTAGGAAAAGGATTGTGGAAAAAAGAAGATGCCCAGGGATTTGTTGATTGTCTAAGAGAAGAAAGGCGGTGGTAATAATGGAAACTTTGACAATAGATGAAAAACTTCATAGTTTGATACGTGAATTAGAATTCAAAGATGCTAAAGAGGTGATAAAGGACTCTTTGATTACAGAAATCCTTTACAGGGTATTAAAATTTTCAGAAGATGTAGAGCGTTTTGAGAAGAAATATAATAAAAATTTACTCGAATTCAAGAAAGAATACGAAGCCGGAGTGGAAGACTTTAAAAAATATGACGATCTGATGGCGTGGGAATTTGCACAACAGGGGAAAGACTACTGGAATAAAAAACTGGAAGAGTTAAAGTGTGTTTTATAAGCTTATAGAAGAATTCTAAAGACAACAAAAAGATGAAAATCACCTTTCTTGTACCACCACCCATTGACGGAAAGATACCTGAGCGGGTTGCGGGCTGCGCATACCTGCTCTATTATGTCCCGAATATCTTCCTGCTCAGCGCCGCTGCCGTTCTGGAAAAGGCAGGGTATGAAGTTCGATATATTGAAACTACCATCAAAAAGTGGGATCAAAAACAATTCCGCACATTCCTGAGAGAGGATTTGAGTGATGTTTACGGCTTCTACTCTGTCAATCTCTCACAAGAGACGGATATGCAGGCGCTCAATGATATCCGTGAAATAAGAGGAAACGTGCCGGTTGTGTTTTTTGGTCCCGCGCCGTCTGACAGACCAGCAGAGTTTGTAGTGGACGAAAACTCCTATGTGGTCAGGGGTGAGCCTGAATATACGATGCTTGAGCTGGTGAAGGCACTTGAGGCAAAATCAACTATCAACAGCATAAAAAGCTTATCTTTTAAAACTTCAGACAAGATTATTCATAATGTTAACAGGGAACCGATAGAAGACCTCGACGCTCTGCCCTTTCCAGCACGACACCTCCTGGAAGAAAGGGATGTTTATTATAACCCAAAGTTAGGGATGCGTCCCTTTACGGCCGTTTGCACTTCAAGGGGCTGTTCCTACCGGTGTATCTACTGCGTTCCTTCTTCCCTGAGCTTCTCAAGGGAACTCGAATACAAACATCATCTGGGCAAGAAACCGCCCGTAAGAAAGCGGTCGCCTGAAAACATTATTGAGGAATTTAAATTATTGAAATCCCAGGGTTATAAAGCCGTGAACGTGCAGGACGACCAGTTTGTGTGGGGTGAAGAGCGGACGGTTAAGATTTGTGAAGGTATCAAGAACCTGGATATTGTATGGGGCTGTTCTGCAAGATCAGACCACCTGACTGAGCCGATTGTGAAGGCGATGGCAGAGGCGCATTGCAAGTTTATTGATCTTGGCGTCGAGTCTTTTAACCAGGAAATACTGGATTACGTAAAGAAGGATATTGACGTAAAAAAGAATGAGGAGGCCATTGCGCTGGTCAAAAAGTATGGTATCAACGCAAAGATAAATATCATGTTCGGGGCTTCACCACTGGAGACGGCTGATACCATCAAAAAGAATATGGAAGAGGTGAAACGGCTCAAGGTAGATCAGGTGATGTATAACATTGCCAATCCGTTCCCGGGCACGGAATTTTATAAGATCGCCAAAGAAAACAAACTCTTTGTTTACGGAGACTACAAGCCCGTTAATGTGGCGAAGGAGGCCAATATTGCTTACCCGCATCTCGGCAAGACGGACCTTGAAAAAGCGGTGCGCCGCGCTAATTTTGAGTTTTTTCTGACGCCCCGTTTCATCCTGAAAAATGTACGCCGGCTGGGTTCTCTGGCCTCCTTGAAAGCCATGTTCAGAAAGCTCTTTTAGAAATGAAAATATATTTTTCTCCGTGTTCCCGGTGACCTCTGTGGCAAAGGAATTTCACGATGAAATTTTCTATCCTTGTTCCCGCATACAATGAGGAACAGTCCATAGCATCCTGTCTGAATTCCCTCGTTTCTGTTGCTTATGACGATAAGGAGATCATTGTTGTTGATGACGCCTCGACTGATCGTACGGTTCAGGCAGTGGAAAAATTTCTGGACAAAGGCGTAATATTAGTCAGGCGGGAAAAGAATGGTGGAAGGGCTGCTGCTTTGAACACTGGGTTAAAGCGGGCTACCGGCGATGTTATTATCACAACGGATGCCGATACGGTAGTGCCTTCCGATTGGTTGCAAAGGTTTGCATCGTGTTTTGAGCGGCAGGGCGTCGTTGCAGTGGGAGGGGCATATCAGGCTTGTAACAAGGATAAATCCCTGTCGTATGCGACCAGCATCCTTGACCAAATTTTAAACGTGGTATTCAAGAAATCTCTGATTCCTAATAAATTATCGGGTGTAAACTCTGCTATTCGCCGAAATGCGTTACTGCATTTCGGTGGTTTTAATGAGAATTCGTGGTGGAGTGAAGACTCGGAGTTAGGCTGGAAGTTGAAGAGAAGAGGGAAAGTTGTTTACGATCCTGACAATGCAGTAAACACCACATATCCTGACACATGGTCGGACATCTGGAAGAGAAAGTTTTATTGGGGATACGCGATGGGCCTGAAATTCCGGGAACAGATGCCATTCAATATAAAATTATGGCTGCGTCCCATGATATTTTTAGCGTTATTTACAAATCTTTTAGCATCTTTGTCGACAATACCCTTTGGAATGAATCTGTCCCTCATACCCGGTTTCATTTTTTTCCTTTTATTAGGTTCGTTGACGGTAGTATATATTCCATTAGGTGCAATTGTTATGGTAAGGAATAGAGATCGTATATCATTAAAAACATTGTCTCTGCTGGCAATCTTGCCTATTGTGCGGGAATTTGCCTATGTGTATGGCATGTTTCTTGGTTTTTGCAAGGGGCGGGTAGGATCAATAAGGCCTTCATGGAAAGAAAAGCAAACCACAAAGGTCACAGAAGCTGCTGAGAAAAAACATTAATTATTGTAAGGGAGAACGTCTGTTCGCCCTTACGTTTTATGGATAACATTTATGAAAAAGAAAACTACAAAAGGACTTTCATATAGAGATGCTGGGGTTGATATTGACACAAAAGGTCAGTTTACAACGGATATTTATTCGAAGATGCAGACGACCTTCAGCCCGCGGGTGATTGAAAACCCCGATGGATTCGGGGGACTATTTGCACTGAACTCCCGTATCAGGAAATATCGTCAGCCCGTGCTTGTTTCTTCAACCGATGGTGTGGGCACTAAATTAAAGATCGCCTTTGTGACGGGGAAACACGACACCATCGGAATTGATCTTGTGGCTATGTGTGTGAATGATATTATTGTGTTGGGAGCAGAACCTCTATTTTTGCTGGATTATTTGGCGAGCAGCCGGATCGTCCCAAAAGTTTTGCATGAGGTGTTGGACGGGATCGTGGAGGGGTGTCGTCAGGCGGGCTGTGCCCTCATTGGCGGAGAAACGCCGGAAATGCCGGGGTTTTATCACGAGGGGGAATACGATATCGCAGGTTTTGTAGTCGGTGTTGTCGAGAAGGATAAAATTATCAACGGCAAAACAATAAAACCAGGGGATGTGGTTATCGGTTTAAGTTCGAGTGGCGTTCATAGCAATGGATTTTCTCTTGTACGAAAAGTCTTCTTTGATAAGGCAAAGATGAAAACAACCCAGAAGCTTACAAAGTATGGATTGAATACCACCCTCGGGGAAGAACTTATAAAGCCAACCAAAATCTACGTAGAACCTATTTTAAAAATTTTAAACAAGCACAAAACAAAAAAGATTATAAAAGGGATGGCGCATATTACTGGTGGCGGGCTAGTTGAGAATATACCGCGTGTCTTGCCTGAGGGCTGCGCTGTTATGTTGGAAAAAAACAAATGGAATGTTCCAAAAATATTTAAGATTATTCAAAACACAGGTAACATTACAGATCAGGAAATGTTTCATGTGTTTAATATGGGTATTGGCATGGTGCTAATCGTATCTAGGTCAGATGTGAAGACAGGTTTAAGTGATCTTGAAAAAGCAAAAGAACCCGGCACTATTATTGGCGAGGTTATAAAAGGAGACAGGACTGTTCATATTGTATGAATAGACTTGCTTAATATCAAATGAAAACCTCCCTGTATTTTGCGTTTCTTTCTAAATAGTCACCTATTACCTCTCATTATTTACCCCTTGTCAAAGAAGTTGCTTGTAAGATTTGTATAACCCATCGTAAAAGCCCACGACAAATTAAAGAGTTTTTTCAAGGAAAATTTTTAGAGCAACACGGTATGAACATCGACGTGGAAAGCATTGAGAAAGGTATAAAATTGTTCAACGAGGGTAATTTCTTCGAGGCCCATGAAACGTGGGAAGATAAATGGCGTGCACTTGAGAAATCACCTGAAAAATATTTCATGCAAGGGTTAATAATGATTGCCGTAGCACTTCACCATTATAAGAGAAAAAATTATACCGGAACTTTGAGACTTCTTGAAAAAGGTATGAAACTCTTAAGAGAGTCAAAAGTACCAGAAATGAAATTAGACATTGAGAACTTCCTGAAAGAGATAGCCTTGTTTCAGGGAGAATTCAAATCAACCCAGCAAGGTATATCAGAGAAGAAGTTCCCAAAAATTCGCATACAATAGAATTAAAAGTATTAGGAAAAACAAAGGAATTTATATATTTTCCCGATACAGTTACAGATAAGTACGCGAAACGGTGATAAATATATTTCAGAAATTACGTTGTTGAATATCCCTTTTTTAGTTGTTTGCCTTTAACAACTCCATACATTGCACAAATTATTAAGTAAATACTTAATGCCGTAGATAGCGCTAATTCTGGAGTAATTACGAAGAATAAGATGGCTGCGGAAAATTCTAATGTCATGGCGAGGACGCCTTGTTTGATGCCGATCTTGCTCGTAACATTAAAAAATGGGATTTTGCTGACCATAAATATGCCAAGCGCAAAAGTAATAAAGGGTAAGAGTGTTGTGACGATTTCTGTTCCAAATTTTATTTGTATAAAATGATTCAGGATGACAAGCTGTGCAACCGTTCCTCCTGAGAGTGTGGTTGGTAATCCAGTGAAAAAATGACTAGGCGCCGATACACCCTCGTCCTTTTGCGCGTTAAACCTTGCTAACCGGAAGGCAGAGCAGATCATAAAAAATAATCCAATGCCCCACAAAAAGATATTTGGTAAACCGGCGCAGGTCTTTCCCATGAGTAATGCAGGGGCAATACCAAAGGTTACGAGGTCTGCCATAGAATCTAATTGAGCCCCCGTCTTGCTTGTAGTCTTCATCATGCGGGCTAGTCTTCCATCAAAGGCGTCCAATGCCATAGCCGCAACTATCAACCATGCTGCAACCTCAAACTTCTGGTTTAAAATGCACAGGATTGAAACAAAACCACATATCATATTTCCCATCGTTACGACAGTGGGTAGCATTTCTTTTTTTATTTTCAACGAAAAACCTCCATTTGTCTAATTAGGCAGAGAATACAAATATATTTTTCAAAAACTTCACTTAATCATGTAACATACACAAAAATGATGCCTTGTGTACAGAATAATTATATTTAACATTAAAATTTCTAACCGATAGATTTTGTTATAGTTGTGTGTTTTAAAAAATATATGAAAAAATCAGCGTGACTAATTTATGTGAAATAATTGCAGTTTATTTACTGCATTTGTTAAGTTTAATTACTGCATTTTAGAGTTAACACTTACAGACAAGAATAGGATTTTTTTATAAAATCGGATATTTTGTTTTTGTGAATTTTATCGTTACCTAATAAATCTTGCTTTTTTGAATCTTTTTGCTTGACAGTGTTATTTGATTGTGCTAACTTGTTACAAGACTATGTCCTTTACATAGTTAAGTAAATTTGTAAATTTTGAAAGGGGGTGGCTCAAAAATAAAATTATTTTGTAAAAAAGAACCGATAAATACAGGATGGTCAGTACGTGGTGGTTTATTACAGTTTGATTAGGTATTTTAAAGAATCACAAGCGTGTAAATTTATAAATGTTCTTGCTGAGTTTGAAGAAATTATTTAGTTAAAATATACGGGAGAAAACGAAATGAATGCGTACAAAAAGTATATGGCCGAGTTTGTCGGGACATTCGCGCTGGTGTTTATAGCGGCTGGTTCTGTATGCGCCGATTTTTATTTAAGGCAGGCGGGTGGGCAAGGACTGGGTCTTTTGGGGATTTCCATAGCATTTGGTATTGTTGTAATTGCCGTTATTTATGCGACGAGTTATGTGTCTGGTTCCCATGTCAATCCAGCCGTGACTGTGTCCTTTTGGATTACGAAAAGGATGGAGCCCAACACCGCAATTATGTATATTATCTCCCAAATTGCCGGGGCTTCGCTGGCAGGCCTTGCGTTAAAAACCCTGTTTCCTGATGCGGCTAAAACCGTTTATCTGGGGACGTGTGTGTTGGCGCCAGGAGTTTCTGTTGCACGCGGTGTATTGATGGAATTTATTATTTCGTTCCTTTTAATCTTTACTATTTATGGGACGCTTGTGGATAAAAGGGCTTCGGCCGGATTTGCTGGAGTAGCTGTTGGTTTGGTGGTACTCTTTGGAGCGATGATTGGCGGCACAATCAGCGGCGGCGCTATGAATCCCGCCCGTGTGTTTGGTCCTGCCCTTGCATCAGGACAGTTTACCCATCATTATGTCTGGTGGATAGGCCCGATTCTGGGAGGAATTGCAGCGGGTTTTGTTTATGACAAACTCTTTGCTGAGAAGAGAGGCAAAGCGTAATTCATAAAAAACAGGAAGAGTCCTGCATTTAGTTACATGGCTCTTTGGTAGCCTGAAACAAAAAGCGGTAACGTGTAAACTAAAATTTGCATGTTGCCGCTTTTTTATTGAGGATTTGGAATTGTTTGACATTGATGCCATACTGAGGATTATCAAGCGTGAAAACAAACGCTTTATCGAACCCATCGTTACCACTATTTCCCGTGAAAGAACCCCATTTCATGTACTGATTTCATGTCTCTTAAGCCTGAGAACCAAAGATCAAACCACCAGCGAGGCTTCTCGCAGGCTCTTTGCCGTAGCGGATAATCCAGAAGAAATGATGAAAATTACAATTCCAAAATTAGAAAAACTCATCTTCCCCGTAGGGTTTTATCGGACAAAGGCACGGAAGATCAAGGAGATTTGTAAGATACTAATTGGAGAATACCATGACAGGGTACCGGACGAAATTGACGAGTTGTTGAAACTGAATGGTGTGGGGCGCAAGACGGCGAATCTGGTTGTAACCCTGGGATACAAAAAACCCGGCATCTGCGTGGATACCCACGTCCATCGGATTACCAATCGGTGGGGATATGTCAAGACGAAGAACCCTCACGAGACCGAATTTGCGCTCCGTGAGAAACTCCCCAAAAAGTATTGGCTTACCATCAACGATCTCCTCGTTACTTACGGCCAGAACATCTGTGTCCCCGTCTCTCCCAAATGCAGCATTTGCCCTGTGAACAAGTATTGTAAAAAGGTGGGGGTGACACGCCATCGCTAACAACAGATCCCTTATGGAAAAGACCCGAGGCCAATTTATAGCGGGGATTATGGACTTGTTGCAGGGAATTGTTAATTCTTAAAGGTTTCCTGAATAATCTTTAGCATTTCCTGGTGGACTCCTTTGCTACCGGCGACGATATTGCCAGTTTTCAAATATTGATTGCCACCATTAAAATCAGTAACTTCGCCGCCTGCTTCCTTGACTAAAAGGGCGCCTGCCGCCATGTCCCACGGCGAAAGGGAACATTCAAAGAAGCCCCCAAAAATACCTTCTGCTGTGTATGCAAGGTCAAGACATGCCGAACCGCCCCGTCTGATGCCGGTGGCATGCATGAAGAGTTCCTTAAATACCTTGAGATAGTTATCGATAATGTCTTTTATCCTGAATGGAAAACCCGTTGCAACGAGGGAAGTGTTTAACGTGTTGGAGTGTGAGACGTGAATACGTTTGCCATTTTTAAAAGCCCCCTGACCCTTGATGGCAGAGTAGATGTTTTCCTTGAGTGGTTCATAAATGAGTCCTACCGCCAGTTCCCCTTCGATTTCTAAGGCAATAGAGACTGCGAAGGCTGGCAGACCGTGGATATAGTTCAAAGTGCCGTCCAGTGGGTCAATGATCCACAAGAAAGAGGAAGCATTTCTGACCGCCAAAGATTCTTCAGCAAGTATATCATGATCACTGAAATGAGACCAGATGTGGCCTTTGATGATTTCCTCTGACTTTTTGTCTGCTTCGGTAACGAAATCGTTCTTAGCTTTTTCGTCAATCATGGATGGACACAATTTCCTGAATCGTTCCTTGAGAACTACTCCAGCCCGAAGGGAGGCTTCTCTTGCAACATCAAGATATTTATTGAGATCATTCAGATTTATTGTCATTTTTGCTATCTGTTAAATCAGGCTCTTGCCTGTGAGGGTTTTATAGGCATCGAGGTACTTTTCAGAGGTCTTTTGAATGATGTCGGGAGGAAGGGTTGGCGCTGGCGGTTTCTTGTCCCAGCGGATGCTTTCGAGATAATCGCGGATGAATTGCTTGTCGTATGAATGTTGCGGCTTCCCCGGCTCGTAGCCTTCTCTTGGCCAGAAACGTGAGGAATCGGGTGTAAGCGCCTCGTCTATTAAGATTGTTTTGTTGTCCTTTGTGATGCCCCATTCGAACTTGGTATCGCAGATGATGATACCCTTATTTTGGGCGTAATCACTAGCCTTGCGATAGACCTTCATGCTCTTTTCTTTCAGTTCTTCAGCGAGTTTTTTACCAATGGAATCTACGACCTTTGAGAAGGAGATGTTTTCGTCGTGTCCGGTGGTTGCCTTTGTGGAAGGGGTAAAGATGGGTTCCGGAAGCTTTTCGGATTCTTTAAGTCCAGGCGGCAGCTTTATTCCACAAATGGATTGAGTATTTTGATACTCCTTCCAGCCAGAACCTGCCAGATAACCCCGAATTACGCATTCTACGGGAATGACTTCTACCTTCTTTACCAGCATGGAACGGCCATCCAGTATGTCCTTATGCTGCGTAATAATGCTATTGTTCATGTGTTCAATCCGGGTTGTGATAAGATGGTTTTCAATAATGCTGGAGGTATATTGAAACCAGAACTCAGAAAGTCCGGTAAGCACCTTTCCTTTGTAAGGAATGCCGTTTGGCAGTACCACATCAAAAGCTGAGATACGGTCTGTAGCAACGATCAATAATGAGTCGTTCACCTCGTAAATATCTCGCACCTTGCCGCGGTTGCATAGTTTGAGCTGTGGAATTTGTGTTGTAAGAATGGTGGCTGCTTCTCTGTTCATAGTATAGAATGTTTCATTTTATTTATGCGGATCACGTGATATAAGCAATGCAAAAATCCCCCTTTGTTTAAGGGGGACTTAAAAGAACGAACTTAATTTATATAGTTAAGTTTGGTATATGTTGTCTGAGTTTTGTCTTAATCTTACTTAAACCTTGAAGGTTGGGTTTTAATGACAAAGCAGTTTTCAGATGCATAAGGGCATTTTCGTACTCTTTTAACTTAAGATAACACTCGGCCATTTTTTTATAAATAAAGGCATTTTCGTTTTTGTTCAGCTTAAGCCGCAGCAGTTTTTCATAATAGCCTAAAGCCTTTTCCGGTGGGGCAGACTTTGCCAGTTTCCGACAATAGATGTTTCTGATTCGTTCTTTAATCTCAGCGGCAAGATGGTGACGGTGATGGGTGTCTTTCCCCCGCTCGTAGATAAATTCGTAAAATTCAATCGCAACCTCATGGTGTCCAAGTTTTTCATATGCCTCGGCTAACAGGAATTTGCAGTCAATGTAATCGCGGTGTTTTAAATGAAGAAGAAACTCAATATCAGCGTGGTCTTTTAATAAACGTTCATAATTTTCTATCGCACTCCGGGCGTGACCATTTAAAAGATCGTCAAAAATAAGACGCACCCGCGCATGAATGCCTGCCTCTTCAGTCTTTGTATCTACTTCTTCTGAGTGCCTTCGAGTTCTGCTGTTTTGAAGGCGATGGCTGTAAAGTCGATCGTATCGTTCGCGAGTCGCTGAGTCAGAGAGTGTCTTGTAAGCCTGTATGATAATTTTGGTTTTTGATTCGGCCCATAGTTTGTTTGGTCCGTGAATATCGGGATGATATTTTTTGATAAGCGTTCGGAACGAGCGTTTTATCTCTTCTGCGCTTACTTCTTGATGTACTTCGAGAATGTCGTAATAATTTACCACGGTTGAAATCATTTAAAATATGACAATTACCACCAGGCTGTCTCAGAAATAACTTTACTATGCCGATCATTTCATGCTCCGGGCTTCTTCCGTTGCAATGACGGTGTAAAGAAGTGTTAAGGACAGTACAAAAAGTAAAATTAAAACAAATTTAAGAAATTATGCTAACAGCTATTTTGTCCTGTGTCAATAGGCTTAATAAAAATCAGCGTAAAATGACTTTATTCGTATCGCAGGGTTTCAACCGGGTCGAGCCGTGCAGCTCGTAAAGCCGGGTAAATACTAAATACCACACTGCTTGCAATGGCAATACCTACGGTAAGTATAATGCCTCCGGGATTCACTACCGTTGGGATCTGATTGAAATAATACACTTCCGGTGGGAATGGTCTCCAACCTGTGGTATTGTACAGGAAATTTTCCAGCCAGTTAATCCTGAAAATAATGGATAGCCCTATAGTGACTCCCACACTGGCGCCAAGACTGCCAATAAGCAGTCCATTTAAAAGGAAGATAGACATGATACCCTGGGTGGTTGCCCCAAGGGCTTTTAAAACACCAATGTCCTTGGATTTTTCAAGAACTATCATAGTGAGGATGGCAAGGATATTAAATCCTGCCACAACAATGATGAAAAATAATATAAATGCCATGACGTGCCGCTCCATCATAACTGCGGTTAAAAAAGTTTTTCTGGCATCCTCCCACGTTTGTACATAATATTCGAAACCCAATGCAGCCTGTAGCTGGTCTCGCACCTGATTCGCATAGCGATAATCATCTAATTTGACACTGATGCCGGTAACAGCGTCTTTTTCTTTTGAACCGATAAGTTCCTGAGCCACAGCAAGGGGGATGTACACATAGTTTTTATCGAAGTCATACATTCCAGATTTGAATTTCCCGACAACAACGAATGCCTTTACGCTGATTTTATCCCATTCTTTTAGCGTTACGAGCACAACCTGTTCTCCATTTTGGATAAAACTTCTCGGATCTTTTTCCGGTTCACCCGGTCCGAGTCTTAATAATTCCGTACCGCCCAAGGTGCTTGCGGTATTTTTTTCACCGTGTGTTTTTAGCAAGTCATCAGGCTGGTTTCCGAATGGAGTGATATATGATTCGAAATCGCCCACGCTTGCCTCTGCATTCGGATCAATTCCCTTGAAATAGACGAATTCCTTCCTCCCTCTTAATTTGATAAGCGCTGGACCTTCCACATAGGGCGCACACGCATTCACGTGCTCAAAGGTTTTTACTTTTTCGATGACTTGTTTGTAATCTTCGAGTCCGTACATCCCGCCTTTTAGGATGATGATATGTGCCAGCGTGCCTCGTATTCTATTGCGGAGTTCATGATCAAACCCGTTCATTACCGACATTACAACAATCAGAGTCATTACACCAACAGCAACTCCGGCTATGGCAAAGAAAGATATCTTTCTGCTCCGTAAATAGCGTAGACTAACGAAAAGTTTATACATAAGGATAGGATTTACATTGTCATTTCATGTTGTTAAATATATAATTCCGGAATTCTAGCATATCTAAATTATTCCAGGCAATGAAATAATAAACTTGTCATAATGGAGACACAGGATGTTATATTTTAAAACAGCAGGAGAATCACACGGAAAATGCCTGATTGCAATGGTTGAAGGGTTTCCGGCTGGAGTGCCAGTTGACGAAGCAGTTATCAATGCTGAAATGAAACGGAGGCAGGGAGGGCTTGGCAGGGGTGGAAGAATGCAAATCGAAGAGGACCGCGTAGAAATCCTTTCTGGTATCAGGAAAAATATAACACTCGGCAGTCCGGTTTGTCTGATGGTCAAGAATAGGGATTTTAAAATCGACGAGTTGCCGGCCGTGACCAGGCCACGGCCTGGTCACGCTGACTTAGCGGGCATTATCAAGTATAACCAGAAAGATGCACGAAACATATTAGAACGTGCGAGTGCGAGGGAAACGGCTGCAAGGGTTGCCGTCGGAGCGCTGGTGAAGATTTTACTCTCTCAGTTTGGAATAGATGTTTTTGGCTACGTAAAAGGAGTGGGGGGTATTAACTCGGATAAATTTCTGAGAGACATAAAAGTCGGAAGGCAAATTCGTGAAAAAAGCCCAATGTATTGTATAGATCAGGAAATCGAGACAAAAATTGTTGAAAAGATTACGGCGACTACTGAAAAAGGAGATTCTCTCGGTGGCATTATCGAAGTGATTGCTGTTGGATTACCTGTTGGGCTGGGGAATCATACGCAATGGGATTTGAGATTAGATGCGAGGCTTGCTGGTGTATTGATGTCTGTCCAGGCAATCAAGGGTGTTGAAGTGGGTTTGGGTTGTGATGCAGCCAATAAATTTGGTTCTGAGGTGCACGACGAAATTTTTTATGAAAAATCTACGAAGAATAAGCTGTTAGCGGGTGGATTTAAAAGGATCACGAACAATGCAGGAGGAATAGAAGGCGGGATTAGCAACGGTGAACCGATCGTCGTGCGAGCCTATATGAAACCTATTCCAACCTTGAAGAAACCCTTACGGTCAGTTGATTTTCTGACAAAAGAGCCGATTGCTGCTACGTATGAGCGGTCAGATGTGTGTGCAGTACCTGCTGCTTCTGTAGTTTGTGAAGCCATGGTTGCTTTTGAGATTGCCAGGGCATTCATGGAAAAATTCGGAGGCGACAGTCTGGATGAGGTTAAAAGAAATTACGAAGGATACATTTCAAATATTTGACACCATTACCCGCAAATTTTTCTTGAATAATCATAATGTTCTGATATGATACTTTGCTTTCTTAGCTAGCGTAGCTCAACGGCGGAGCAGCGGTTTTGTAAACCGCAGGTTGTGGGTTCGAGTCCCACCGCTAGCTTTAAAAGACATGTTAGATGAGAAAGTTCAAAAGGGTGGATTCCCGAGCGGCCAAAGGGGACAGACTGTAAATCTGTTGGCATAGCCTTCGGAGGTTCGAATCCTCCTCCACCCACCATTTTAATTGTCAAACGTTTGAAATAAATTTGTCTTGATAACATTTTTAATTTTGCGGGCGTAGCTCAATGGTAGAGCCCTAGCCTTCCAAGCTAGTCATGTGGGTTCGATTCCCATCGCCCGCTTTAGCTTGTTTTAATTAAAAAATATTATTTATATTTGACATTTAGATATTTAATGCTATAATAAATAACTTTACTGCTGTGAATAGCATAAAAAATTCAATGCTAACCTTATGCCTTGCATAAGCTTATAACTTTTTAGAAATTATTGATTTGTCTTTCGCTGCTGTAGCTCAGTGGTGGAGCACGTCCTTGGTAAGGACGAGGCCATGGGTTCAAATCCCATCAGCAGCTCCAGAAAATAAATAAATTAATATACAATACGTATAAGTAGTGGAATAATTAACAAGAGGAGCGGGAAACGATGGGTAAAGAGGTATTTAAGAGGACGAAGCCGCATGTGAACGTAGGGACGATAGGGCATGTGGATCATGGGAAGACGACGCTGACGTCGGTGATAACGCATGTGTTGGCGAAGCAGGGGTTGGCCAAGGAGAGGGCGTACGATACGATAGATAAGGCGCCTGAGGAGAGGGAGAGGGGGATAACGATAGCGATATCGCATGTGGAGTATGAGACGCAGAAGAGGCATTATGCGCATGTGGATTGTCCTGGTCATGCAGATTATGTGAAGAACATGATAACGGGTGCGGCGCAGATGGACGGTGCGATATTGGTGGTGAGTGCGCCGGATGGTCCGATGCCGCAGACGAGAGAGCATATTCTGTTGGCGCGGCAGGTGGGAGTGCCGAGGATAGTGGTGTTTATGAACAAGGTGGATATGTTAGAGGATAAGGAGTTGCTCGATTTGGTGGAGTTGGAGGTAAGGGAATTGTTGAGCAAGTACAATTTTCCTGGAGATGAGATACCGGTGATCCGGGGTTCTGCGCTGAAGGCGAATGAGTGCGGGTGTGGAGCGGCGACGTGTGCGAATTGTGGGCCGATATTGAAGTTGATGGATGCGGTGGACACGTATTTGCCTAATCCGGTGAGGGAGATAGACAAGTCGTTTTTGATGTCGATAGAGGATGTGTTTAGCATAAAGGGGAGGGGTACGGTAGCGACGGGGAGGGTGGAGCGGGGCAAGGTGAAGGTTGGGGATGAGGTTGATATAGTGGGGATCAGGCCTGATGTTAAGAAGTCGGTGGTGACGGGGGTGGAGATGTTTAATAAGACGCTGGATGAGGGTCAGGCTGGGGATAATCTTGGGGTGTTGTTAAGGGGTATAGAGAAAGAGGATTTGGAGAGGGGGCAGGTGTTGGCGAAGCCTGGGAGTATAACGCCGCACAAGAAGTACGAGGCGGAGGCTTACATATTGACGAAAGAGGAAGGGGGTAGGCATACGCCATTTTTCAACGGGTACAGGCCGCAGTTTTATTTTAGGACGACGGATGTGACGGGAGTGGTGAGTTTGACAGGGGGTGCGGAGATGGTGATGCCAGGGGATAATGTGAAGGTAAACGTAGAGTTATTGACGGCGGTGGCGATGGATGAGGGGCTGAGGTTTGCAATTCGAGAAGGCGGAAAGACCGTTGGCGCCGGTGTCGTTACTAAGATTATTGAATAAACAATCGGGAATGCATGCATGCGTGAATATGTGACAATGATATGTAAAGATTGTTCTAATAGAAATTATAGAACACCTAAAAAGACACAACAGACTGAAAAGTTGGAATTGAAAAAGTTTTGTAAGTGTTGTAGAAAACATACGGCTCATAAAGAGTATAAGAAGTAGCTTTGGATTTAGTTAAGGCATATATTAGTGCGAAAATAAAGGTCTGTAGCTCTAATTGGTAGAGCACCGGACTCCAAATCCGGCTGTTGGGGGTTCGAGTCCCTCCAGACCTGCCATATTAATGAGGTGTTTGGTATGTCATTTTTCGGAATATATAGAAGAGGACACGGAGTATATAGCAGGATTGCTGTTGGAATAGCACTGGGATTGCTAGCGCTTTTTGCTTCTATTTCTTTGTATAATGTTTTGATAGACCTGCCAAATATCGCTGAAGGTGTTAAAGTTCCGCTGGTCGATATTGGCTTAACGTGGGGATTGATTAGCGCTTTTGCACTCTTTATTATTTTGGGGTTTTTGATAGGTATCTTTGTTGCTGGTCTTGAGACGGGAGTTAGGCCATTAGATAGTGGTGGAAAAAAGACAATCGGGTTTTTGATCGATACTCAAGGTGAACTTCAGAAGGTTTCCTGGCCTACGAGGTATGAGCTGGTCGGTTCAACGGCAGTTGTGATTGTGTCGGTTATCGTAATCGGAATATTTATTCTGGGGGTCGATTGGTTTGTATCTACAATTATGGAGTATATAGGCGTGTTGTAATTTTAGCAAACTTGGGTTAAGGGATGAGTAGTGCATGATCCGCATGTAACGCTTAAATAGAATGAAAGAGATTCCTCATAGCTGTCAACTCTTTTAATTCCTACCGGGTTGAAAATTGAATAACATTTATTATATACGGCAGTACATAAAAACTATTTGAAAATATTTCTGTAGGTTAATGAGATGCCCAAACAGTGGTTTGTTTTGCGTGTACAGAGCAATAAAGAGGATAAAGTCAAGCAAGGTTTGATAGAGAGAATTAAGGCTGGGGGTTTGGAGGGTTTGGTATCGAATGTTTTGGTTCCCAGCGAGAAGGTATCGGAAATAAAAGGTGGGAAAAAAAAGATAACCGAGAAAAAAATTTATCCGGGTTATATAATTGCCGAGGTAGAAGTTGATGAGCATGGTCAGATACCTAAAGAAGTTTGGTTTTTGATTCGTGAAACACCCGGCGCGGGTGATTTTATCGGGGGGCAGAATAAACCTGTGCCAATGGCGGCTTATGAGGTAGAAAAGTTATTATCTGAGGCAGAGCACAAGGAAGAAAAGCCTCGCGCAAAAATTGAGTTTCATGAGGGTGAAAAAGTCCGGGTCAAAGAAGGACCATTCGAAAATTATGATGGGACTGTCGAGGAAGTATTACCTGCGAGTGGCCGTGTAAAAGTAATGTTAACCGTATTTGGTAGGGCAACTCCAGTTGAACTGGAATATTGGCAGGTTGAGGTGATTTGATACTAGGAGCATAACATGGCAAAAGAGGTTTTAACGAAGATAAAATTACAATGTCCGGGCGGGCAAGCAACTCCTGCTCCACCGGTAGGACCGGCTCTTGGTCAGCACGGAGTGAATATAGGGCAATTTGTAAAACAGTTTAATGATAAAACGAAGGATTTGCAGGGTATGTTAACACCTGTTGAGATCACCGTTTTCAAAGATAAATCATTTACTTTTATTATAAAATCTCCACCGGCCTCTGTGTTATTAAAACAACTGGCTGGTGTTGCAAAAGGATCTCCTGAGCCGAACAAGCAGAGAGTTGGACAGGTAAACAAACAACAATTAAAAGAAATTGCGACAAGAAAACTAGCAGATTTGAATGCGGACAATTTAGATGCCGCTGTTAGAATAATAGAAGGAACTGCCCGGAATATGGGGATTAAAGTGGTTGATTAGGTTTCCTGTTGGTCGTTCTGGGAGTTTGGAAAAAAGTAATAAAGGAAAGTAATGCTATGGCGAAAAGAAGTAAAAGATATTTAGAATCCAGGAAGGTCGTAGACTCAGAAAAAAAATACGGAATACATGAGGCTGTTAAATTACTAAAGTTGCTGAAACCCGCAAAGTTCAATGAAAGCGTTGAGGTTGCAATGAAATTGGGTATTGATCCAAAACAATCAGACCAGCTTATCAGGGGGTCTATTTCATTACCAAAGGGTATCGGTAAAAGCCTCAAAGTAATTGTTTTTGCCACTGGAGAAAAAGCAGCGTTAGCGAAAAAAGCAGGGGCTGATGAGGTGGGTGCCGAAGATTTGGTGAAAAAGGTGGAGGGCGGATGGGTTGATTTTGATGTGGCAATTTCGACTTCAGATATGATGAGACTGGTCGGTAAGCTGGGAAGGGTGCTTGGGCCACAAGGTAAGATGCCATCGCCAAAATCGGGTACGGTAACTGATGATATCGAAACGGCAGTAAAAGAGTTTAAAGCCGGTAAAATTGAATATAGAACTGATGCAGGTGGAAATGTGCAAGCCCTTGTTGGTAAGCTTTCATTTTCAGATGCTGATTTAGAGGATAATATAAATACGTTTGTCAAACATATTATGAACTCACGTCCTTCATCAGCAAAGGGGGAGTTTGTAGAAAAGGTATCAGTGTCTTCGACCATGAGCCCTGGAATAATGTTACAGGTTTAACAAGAAATACTGAGAAGGGAAGTAAATAAAGCAATGGCAAATGAATTAAAAAAACTTATTGTAAAAGAAATGGTAACGCAATACCGCAATACGAACAATTACTTGGTAGTCGGTTATCAGGGGATAAACTCATTACAATTTGATGAATTAAGAAAAAATTTGCGTAAAAAGAAAATTTATCTGGAAATAATTAAAAATTCGCTAGCAGCGATTGCGTTCAAAGAGATAGGGATTGCGGAAATTGTAAACATACTGACAGGTCCTTCTGCCATAGCAACGAGTAAAGATGATCCGGTAATTATGGCAAAAGAAACAATCGAATGGTCAAAAAAAATACCAGCTTTCAGTTTACGCGGTGGTTTTGTTGACGGAGCTATGCTTTCAGTAGATGATATAAAGAATTTGGCAAAACTACCAACTATGCCTGTGCTTCGTACGCAAATAGTTACTGGTATTAATGCCCCCCTTGTGGGAGTTGTGAGTTCGTTTAATGCTGTTTTACGTGGCTTGGCGACTGTATTCCAGGCAATGAAAGATAAAAAAGAGAAAAGTGGTGAATAGTTTTTGTGGAATTACTGAAAAGGTAGGAGGATAAAATGACTCAGGTAAGTGAAGAAAAGGTTGTTGAGCCTTCTGGTAAAATTGCACAGGTGCTCGATTTGGTGGCGGGAATGACGTTGCTTGAAGCTTCGCAACTCGTGAAGGCTTTTGAGCAGAAATTTGGTGTTTCAGCGGCAGCTGTTGCTGCTGTGCCGGCAGGCGCAGGAGTGGCGGCGGAGAGCAAAGCCCCTGCGGCGGAGGAAAAATCAACCTTTGATGTCGTATTAAAGGATGGTGGTGCAAATAAAATCCAGGTAATTAAGGCTGTCAGGGCAGAAACAAATTTAGGATTGAAAGAAGCTAAAGACTTGGTAGAAGGTGCTCCAAAGACTGTTAAAGAAGGAGTGTCGAAAGAAGATGCAGAGAAGATAAAGAAAGCGCTTGAGGCTGCGGGAGCAAAAGTAGAAATCAAGTAAGAGGTGGTTCCTCTCATTTAAAAAGTAGGAAACTATGGAAATTCGTAATTACGGCAATGTTGAGGATGTTATAGAAATCCAAAACCTTGTACAGATTCAGACAAAAGCATATCGTGATTTTTTACAAGCGGATGTACCTGCTTCCAAAAGGAAGAACTACGGTATAGAAACGATATTAAGAGAAATATTTCCCGTGAGCAATTACGACGGGACGTTATCACTTGATTACATTAAATATGAGCTTGGTAAGCCGCGATATACTCAGGATGAATGCAGGCAGTTACGCCTGACCTACGGCCGTCCGTTCAGGATTTGGTTGCGGCTAAATAAAGCAGAGCCAATCGAAGAAGAGGTTTATTTGGGTGAAATCCCTGTAATGATCGGTGGTGGAGAATTTATTATTAATGGTACTGAAAGGGTAATTGTTACGCAATTACACCGCTCGCCTGGCATTGATTTTATCGAGGAGTTTCATGCAGAAAAAAGGCTGCACTCATGTCGAATTATACCGGAGAGGGGAAGCTGGATAGAATTGGAAGTAGGGAAGAAGGATATTCTTACCGTGAGAATTGACCAGAGCGGAAAGTTACCTGCTACGTGTTTCCTTAGGGCATTGTCGGATGAGTATACAAACGATGAAGACATTATTAGGCTATTCTACGAAACGGAAACAGTAAAGATTTCAGACTATTCGTCGGCTACGAAATTAAGAGGCAGGCATACAGTCGAAAAGATTATAAATCCACAAACAGGTGAGATAGTATTGGAGGCAGGCCGCCAAATCTCCGATACGACAATAAAAGCGATTACTGATCTTGAGATTAAAAAAATCGAAGTAATTAAGAAATTGGATGATCCGCTGATATTGAACTCATTGGAATCTGATTTTACAAAATCTCATGAAGACGCACTGTTAAAAATTTATGTAAGGTTTCGCCCTGGAAATCCCCAACAAGTGGAGAAGGCGAAGCAGCTGTTTTATGATAAGTTTTTTGATGCGAAGAGATATCGACTGGGGTCTGTTGGAAGATTTAGATTAAATAGAAAATTAGGACACAATATTAACGAAGCCGTAATGACATTACAAAAGGAAGATTATGTAGAAGCTATACGGTACATAATGAAATTACGCAAAGGCGAACCGGGTGTATCTATTGATGATATTGATAATTTGGGCAATCGAAGGCTTCGATCTATTGATGAATTGGCGGGGGAAGAATTACGCAAGGGATTTCTGAAATTGCGAAGAACCGTGCAGGAGAGGTTAAGCGTAAAAGATTCTGAACAGTTAACGCCACGTTCTCTTGTAAATTCTAAAACCATTTTTTCAGCGATAGACTATTTCTTTAGCCGAAGCGAACTGTCTCAGGTGTTAGATCAAACCAATCCCTTGGCGCAATTAACGCACGAAAGAAGATTGAGTGCGTTGGGGCCTGGAGGGTTGAATAGAAAACGGGCAGGGTTTGAAGTGCGAGACGTTCATGTCTCACATTACGGCAGGGTTTGTCCAATTGAGACACCAGAAGGCACAAATATAGGTTTGATTGCATCTCTGAGTATTTATGCATCAACTGATGAATATGGGTTTTTAATAACCCCATATCGTATAATTGATAAAGGAAAGATTACCGAAAAAATTACCTATCTTCGTGCAGACGAAGAAGAAAACAAGCTGATAGCTCCAGCAGATGTGCTAATTAAGGGCAAGGAAAAATTAGAAAAAGAGGATGTGTTGTGTAGATATAACGGAGATTTCCAACAACAGAGTTTTAAAGATGTAAATTACATGGATGTATCTCCAAAGCAGCTGGTAGGGGTGTCTGCCAGCCTAATTCCTTTCCTAGAACATAGCGATGCAAATAGGGCATTGATGGGTTCTAATATGCAAAGGCAGGCAGTTCCGCTGTTAAAAACCGAGCCTCCAATAGTGGCTACGGGAATGGAGAAGGTTGTTGCTCAAAATTCAAGCATGACAGTGCAGGCTGAGAACGCGGGGGTGGTAACAAAGGTAACTGCTTGTGAAATTGTAATAAACGACAGAGATATTTACGAGCTGAGGAAATTTGTAGGGCTCAATGAAGGTACCTGTTTGAATCAGAAACCCATAGTTATTGAAGGACAGAAGGTAAAAAAAGGAGAGATTATTGCGGATGGCGCCGCAACCTGTGAGGGAGAACTGAGTCTGGGTAAAAATGTGCTGGTAGCTTTCATGACGTGGGATGGGTACAACTTTGAGGATGCAATAGTTATCAGCGAAGCGTTGCTCAAGGATGATCGATTTACTTCCATACATAGGGATGAGTTTGAAGTAGAAATTAGAGAGACTAAGTTGGGAAGAGAAGAATTTACGCGTGACATTCCTAATGTTTCAGAGAAGGCATTAAGAAATCTTGATGAAAATGGCGTAATACGGACTGGAACAAAGGTAAAACCAGGGGATATCTTGGTAGGCAAGATCGCACCAAAAAGCAGGAGCGAGTTGTCTCCTGAAGAGAAATTGTTGCACGCTATTTTTGGTCGTGCGGGTGAAGATGTAAAAAATGAATCGCTGGAAGTGCCATCTGGTATGGAAGGCATCATTATAAATACCCAGGTATTTTCAAGAAAGTCATACCTCTCTGATGATAAAAGACAAAAGATATTGCAAGAAATAAACGATATTGAAACGAAATACGATGAACAAATCTCAAAAGAATTTGTCAAGATGTTAAAAGCAATCGATGAAGAGATAAAAGAACCTTTGACAGATATTCAGACCGGACAGATATATGCTATTGAACGTGGTATGTCGGCGAAAGCGATTCTCCTGTTAGAAGAGCGTTTCGACATAGAAAATATAGAGTTTAGCAATAAAAAGAAAAAAGAAAAGGCCTTAGAAATAAGTAGTGAATATTGTGAAAAAATTGAGTTATTGAAAGATGATAGAGATAGAAAGATTAATCATTTAAAACGGGGCGACGAATTGCCAACAGGGGTGTTGGAGCTTGCCAAAGTATCGATTGCAACAAAGAGAAAGTTGTCAGTGGGGGACAAGATGGCGGGTAGGCACGGGAATAAAGGCGTTATTTCTAAAATTCTTCCTGAAGAGGATATGCCATTTTTAGCGGATGGAACACGAGTGGAAATGTTGTTGAATCCGTTAGGTGTGCCTTCAAGAATGAATGTGGGTCAGATTCTTGAGACTCATTTGGGATTTGCAGCAAAAAAATTAGGATTTCGAACGGTAACGCCAATTTTTGAGGGTGCAACGGAAGAGAAAATTCAGGCAACCCTGAAAGAAGCCGGTTTGCCGGAAGATGGTAAATCTGTTTTATACGATGGGCGTACGGGAGAGCCTTTAGAACAAAAGGTTACCGTAGGCTATATGTATATGCTCAAGCTGCATCACCTGGTAGATGAAAAAGTACATGCAAGGGCAACAGGTCCGTATTCGCTGATTACGCAGCAACCGTTAGGTGGAAAGGCAAGATTTGGCGGTCAGAGGTTTGGTGAAATGGAAGTATGGGCGTTAGAAGCATACGGCGCAGCGCACAATCTGCAGGAATTGCTTACCGTGAAGAGTGACGATGTTGAGGGAAGGACAAAGATTTATGAGTCGATGGTAAAAGGCGAGAATACTTTAGAAGCCGGGACCCCTGCGTCGTTTGAAGTGCTTTCTAACGAAATTGCCGGTTTGGGTTTGAGTTTGAAATTAGAAAAGAAAAAGACGGAAGTTTTAAAGGACTAATACCAAGAGTGTTAAAATGACCGATATTGTGTACGATAAAATTAATGAATATAGTTCTGTAAAAATATCTCTCGCATCGCCGGAGGATATCAGAAGCTGGTCTTATGGTGAAGTAAAAAAACCAGAAACGATTAATTATCGTACCTATAGAGCAGAAAAAGACGGTTTGTTTTGTGAACGTATTTTTGGACCGGAACGCAATTGGGAATGTTTCTGCGGAAAATATAAAGGAATAAAACATAAGGGAATTATCTGTGATCGATGTGGTGTAAAGATTACCCATTCGCGTGTGAGAAGAAAACGGATGGGGCACATTAATTTGGCTGCGCCTATTGTCCATATCTGGTTCTTTAAAGCAATGCCATCCCGATTAGGTACGCTTCTGGGAATGAAGACCACCTCTTTGGAAAGGATTATTTATTTTCAAGACTACGTGGTAATTGATACCGGAAGCACTCCTCTGAAAGAATATCAAATGCTTAGCGAAGAGGAATATAAGGTAACTAAGGAAAAGTATGGCGAACAGTCCTTCAAGGCGGGAATGGGTGCAGAGGCAATACGAACACTCTTGCAAAAGCTTGATTTGGTGGCATTATCAAAAGAGCTTCGGGAGGAACTGAATCAGACGAAATCCAAGCAACGTGCGAAAGAAATTATTAAGAGACTTGAGATCGTAGAGGCATTTAGAGACTCCGGAAATAAGCCGGAGTGGATGGTTCTCAGTGTTGTTCCGGTTATTCCGCCTGATTTAAGACCGTTGGTTCTTTTGGAAAGTGGCAATTTTGCTACATCCGATCTCAATGACCTTTACAGGAGGATTATTAATAGAAATAATCGTCTAAAAAAATTAATCGATTTGAATGCTCCCGAAGTAATTATCAGAAACGAAAAAAGAATGTTGCAGCAGGCCGTCGATGCCTTGTTTGATAACACCAGGGGAAAACGCCCTGTGTTGGGCAGTAATAACAGGCCTTTAAAATCACTAACTGATATGATAAAAGGCAAGCAGGGGCGTTTCAGAGAAAACTTGCTTGGTAAAAGAGTCGACTATTCGGCTCGTTCTGTGATCGTGGTAGGCCCTGAGCTGAAATTGCACCAATGCGGTTTACCGAAGAAAATAGCATTGGAGTTATTTCAGCCATTTATTATACGGAGACTAAAAGAGCTAGGACTTGCGGATACGATTAAAAGTGCAAAGAAAATGCTGGGCCGCAAGGATAAGGAAGTTTGGGATATTCTTGATGAAGTAGTAAAGCGGCATCCTGTGCTGCTCAATAGGGCGCCAACATTACATAGAATGGGTATTCAAGCATTTGAACCTATACTTGTAGAGGGGAATGCTATTAAATTGCATCCACTGGTTTGCCGTGGTTTTAACGCAGATTTCGACGGCGATCAGATGGCTGTCCATCTTCCTCTTTCAATTGAGGCACAGGCGGAAGCCGTCACATTAATGTTATCTACGAATAATATCTTTTCCCCAGCTTCAGGTGAACCGATCATAACGCCGACTCAGGACATAGTATTGGGGTGTTCTTATCTTACCCTGAGTTTACAAGACGAACCTGAGGAAAAGCTTCAAAGATTTAGTGGCACTGACGAGGTAGTATATGCCTTATCCGTAAAAAAAGTTCGTTTGCATACAAAGATTGAGATAAGGCTTAAGCAAACAAAGATTATTAAGGACAAAGCAGGTGCTGAAGAATCTAAGAATGGTTTATGCAAAACGACTGTCGGTCGTGTTATTTTTAATAGCATCCTGCCGGAAGGGATGCCCTTTTATAATTACACACTGGATTTGAAGGGTATTAGTAAAATAATCCAAGATTGTTATAAACTTCTGGGCAGGGAAAAGACAATTGTTTTATTGGATGATATTAAAGAAACCGGTTTTAAGGCTTGTACAAAAGCGGGACTCTCATTTGCGATAACAGATATAAAGATGCCGGAAAAGAAGCAGGACATTATTGATAGAACTCAGGAAGAGATTGAACGAATACAGAAATTGTACCGAAAGGGCATTATCACGGAAGGTGAAAGATATAATCAAATTATAGATATGTGGACCTATGCCGGCGAAAGGGTTGCCGAGGAGATGTTGAACGAACTTAAAAATGATGTAAGAGACGGGAAACCCTATCTAAATCCGGTATACTTAATGTCTGCATCTGGCGCAAGGGGTAGTTCGCAACAGTTGCGACAGCTTGCAGGTATGCGTGGCTTGATGGCAAAGCCTTCCGGAAAGATTATTGAAACACCGATAAAGGCTAATTTCAGGGAGGGACTCGGTGTCCTTGAATATTTCAGTTCCACGCATGGGGCCAGAAAAGGTTTGGCGGATACTGCTTTAAAGACTGCTGATTCTGGTTATTTAACGCGCAAGTTAGCGGATGTAGCCCAAAACGTAGTAATAACGGCGCAAGATTGCGGTACTACAAATGGTATTACAAAGAGTGTTGTTTACCGTGGTGAGAAGATTGAGGTGCCTTTAAGTAAAGTAATAACTGGGCGCGTTGCGAGAAATAATATTGTTGATTTGGTGAAGGATGAAGTAATCGTAAAGGAAAACGAATTAATTACCGAAGAAAAAGCAAAGAGGATTGAATCCTTAGGATATGAGAAAATTAAAGTCCGTTCAGCCTTGACTTGCGAATTATCTTTGGGGCTTTGTGTAAAATGCTACGGAATGGATTTGTCGAGAGGGAAATTGGTTGAAGAGGGCATGGCTGTTGGAATTATTGCGGCACAGTCGATTGGTGAACCTGGTACTCAGCTTACCATGAAGACATTCCATATCGGAGGTACTGCTACACGCTCTGTAGAAGAGGCTGAAGTAAAAGCGAAACGAGCCGGGACTGTAAAATATAACAATTTAATTGTGGTAAAAAATCCACAAGGAAAAAATGTTGCGATTAATGCAAACGGCGAAATACTGCTAATCGATTCAAAAGGACGACAAATTGATAAACATACGATAGTTCTTGGGGCGGAAGTATTGGTAAAAGAGAACGATAGTGTCGTTGCACATCAGATATTGACAAAATGGGATCCTCATATGATTCCAATATTGACGGAAATGTCCGGCAAAATACGTTTTGAAGACATTGTGATTGGCAAGACTATGAGGCAGGAGTCCGATGCTTCAACCGGTGTTAAACGAAAAGTAATAATGGAACATAAAGGGGATTTACACCCACAAGTCATTATTGAAGACGAGACGGGTAAAATTTTAGGTCTATACCCGATTCCAGAAAAAGCACATATCGAAGTTGAAGAAGGCGACAAAGTTACAGCTGGCACCCTGCTGGCTAAGACACCGCGGGAAATTTCCAGAACCGAAGACATCACAGGAGGTCTGCCGAGGGTAGCCGAAATAGTCGAGGCAAGAAAACCCAAAGACCCTGCAGTAATGAGCGAAATTGATGGTATTGTAGAGGTAGGTGAAAAACGTCGTGGAAAACGCACGATATTGGTAAAGAGTGAAACAGGTATGGAAATAGAACATCTCGTACCTCGAGGTAAGCATCTAAGGGTGCATCGCGGAGATCGTATTAAAGCCGGTAGTCCACTTGTTGAGGGGCCGCTCATATTACAAGATATTTTGAGAATAAGTGGTGAAGAAGAGTTAGAAACATACATGCTGAAAGAAGTGCAAAATGTTTATCGCTCACAAAATGTACCAATTGACGACAAGCATATTGAAATAATTATTGCTCAAATGTTGAGAAAGGTGAAAGTGGACGATGTGGGTGACACGTCTTTTTTACCAGGGCAAGTTATCGATAAATTCAGATTTAAAGAAGAAAACAAAAAAATCATTGAAAAAGGTGGTAAGCCTGCAACAGCAAAACCAATGTTACTAGGGATAACCAAGGCATCCATACAGTCTGACAGCTTTATATCTGCTGCTTCATTCCAGGAAACTACAAAAGTTTTGACCAGGGCGGCGCTTGAAGGCAAGACCGATGGATTGGTTGGATTAAAGGAAAACGTTATTCTCGGGCATCTGGTACCGGCGGGTACAGGCTATAAGTCGTACTATTCACTTGCTGCGATGCCAACTGAGATAGCTGCTACAACGGAAATAGAAACACACAAAGATAAAGAACTCGTTACATCAACCGAATAGGGGTAGGAGGAAAAATGCCAACGATAAACCAATTGATCAGAAAAGGAAGAAGGGGTACAAAAGGGAAAAGTAAGTCTCCTGACCTTGAAAAGTGCTCTCATAAGAAGGGGGTGTGTCTCCAGGTTATGACGAGGACACCGAAGAAACCGAATTCTGCATTAAGAAAAGTAGCCAGAGTAAGATTGTCCAATGGCAGGGAAATTACGGCATATATTCCGGGTGAAGGGCATAATTTGCAGGAACATTCTATTGTACTGGTTAGGGGAGGTCGGGTAAGAGACCTGCCTGGTATCAAATATCATATCATTCGTGGAACGTTAGATTGCGCAGGGGTTGATGGCAGAAGGCGTTCTCGCTCTAAGTATGGGACAAAGACCCCAAAATAGGTTTTAACAAGGAGAATGTAGTTTATGGCACTTGCATATAGGAGCACAGAAGAATTTCTGCAGCCGGACATTAAATATAAGAGCAAGCTGGTTTCAAAATTTATTAACAGCCTCATGCGAAAAGGGAAAAAAAGCGTTGCCGAAGGAGTGTTCTATGGGGCAATGGAAGTTATAGAAAAAAAGATAACAGATGTAACGCCTTTGGAAATGTTTGAAACTGCGGTAAATAATGTGAAACCATTGGTCGAGGTTAGATCAAAACGCGTAGGTGGCGCAACATATCAGGTACCGGTAGAGGTGCCAAAACAAAGGCAACAATCTTTAGCGATTCGTTGGATTATAGGAGCTGCAAAGGGGAAAAAAGGACGTCCCATGTTTCAGCGGTTGGCAGACGAGTTGGTAGATGCATATAAAAAGCAAGGAATAGCCATAACCCAGCGGGAAAATACACACAAGATGGCTGAGGCTAATAAGGCATTTGCACACTTTGCATGGTCAAAATTTTAGTACAGGAAGTTTAATAATATGAATATTGAAAAAATGAGAAATTTTGGTATCGCAGCACATATTGATGCCGGCAAGACAACTACTTCAGAACGTATTCTTTATTATACGGGGAAGTCTTATAAGATGGGTGAAGTCCATGATGGTACTGCGATAATGGATTGGATGGAAGAAGAACAAAAACGTGGAATTACCATCACGGCAGCCGCAACAACATGCTCTTGGAATGATTACCAATTTAATTTGATCGATACGCCGGGTCATGTGGATTTTACAATAGAGGTAGAACGATCGCTTCGCGTGCTGGATGGAGCTATCTGCGTATTCTGTGGTGTAGGAGGTGTTGAGGCACAATCTGAAACGGTGTGGCGTCAGGCCGACAGATATGGTGTGCCAAGAATATGTTTTATAAATAAGATGGATCGCATCGGTGCGGATTTCATGAAAGTGGTCGGTGAGATTAACGAACGGTTAGGAATCAAAGCGATTCCGATACAGATACCTTTAGGTAAGGAGCAAGATTTTAAAGGTGTTATAGATCTTGTGAATATGAAGGCAATAGTATACTCGGACGATGTTGATAAATTGGGAGTGAATTTCTCAATAGAGGAAATTCCTGCTGAATATAAAAAAGAAGCCGAAATGCAACGAGAAAAAATGATTGAAGGTCTCGCCGAACAAGTGGATTTCTTAACAGAGAAATTTTTAACCGGCGAGAAAATAACAAACGAAGAGATAAAAAAGGCCATCCGTGAGGGTACGATTAACTTGAAACTTGTGTCTGTAATGTGTGGTTCTGCATTCAAGAAAAAAGGAGTTCAGCCGCTTCTTGATGCTGTATGTGATTACTTGCCATCTCCGCTCGATAGAAAATCAATTGTGGGCACGAATCCTTATACGGATGAAGAAGTGTCACGAAAACCCCTTCCGGAAGAGCGTTTTAGCGCACTTGCTTTCAAAATTGCATCCGATAAACACGGTGACCTGACATTTATAAGGGTTTATTCCGGGAAAATAGCTTCGGGTACAAGGGTGATAAATTCCGGTAAAGATAAAAAAGAATTAATCAGCCGCATCTATAAAATGCACGCTAACACCAGGGAACAAGTAGATTCGCTATCTGCTGGTGAAATTGGTGCCGTAATTGGTCTGAAGTATACGGTAACAGGTGACTCCTTGAGCGATCCAGATTACCCTATAGTTCTTGAGAAGATGGAATTCCCAGATACGGTAATATCGATGGCAATAGAGCCAAAGACAGATGCCGAAAAAGAAAAACTAGGAGTGGCCTTGTCAAAATTAGCAAAAGAAGACCCTACATTCAAAGTCCAATTGGACAACGAGACTGGACAGATGATTATCTCTGGTATGGGTGAGTTGCATTTGGAAGTAATTAAAAATAGGATGTTGAGTGAATACAAAGTTGATGCCAACGTAGGGGCGCCAAAGGTGTCTTACAGAGAAACAATAGGTAAAAAGGTTGAGGTTGAAGGCAAATTTGTTCAACAGACTGGTGGTCACGGTCAATTTGGACATGTATGGATTACATTGGAACCTTTTAAAGGGGAAGAACCTGTAACTTTCGTTGACGACATCAAAGGTGGAAAGATTCCAAAGCAGTTTATAAGATCTGTAGAAAAAGGGATTAGAGAAACGGCTACAACTGGTGTGGCCGGAGGATACCAGCTTATAGACATAAAAGTTACGTTAACAGATGGCTCTACTCACCCGGTAGATTCTTCTGATTTGGCCTTTTTTACTGCGGCGAGTATTGCACTAAGAAAAGGTGTGGAAATGGCAAAGTCAATATTGCTAGAACCGATAATGTCTTTGGAAATTGTGGTTCCTGAGCAGTACATGGGAGATGTGATTAGCGAAATTCATAGCCGCAGGGCAAATATTCTTGAAATGGGTACTAGGGGTGGGCTCAGGATCATTAAGGGTGATGTGCCCCTTGCAGAAATGTTTGGATACTCAACGGTATTACGATCCATTACACAAGGCAGAGGGACATTTACCATGGAACCATTAGAATACAGGCCTGCACCTGCAAAGGTATTCAGTAGTGTTGCATAACATAATTTTCAGATAAATAATCGGAGGTCTTACGATGGGTAAAGAGGTATTTAAGAGGACGAAGCCGCATGTGAACGTAGGGACGATAGGGCATGTGGATCATGGGAAGACGACGCTGACGTCGGTGATA
>Ga0233425_10000341_pt1 | contig 122674 bp, 113 predicted proteins | sample Watercolumn_Towu_2_FD_181712 | JGI IMG/M metagenome (GOLD analysis project Ga0233425, IMG submission 181712) | Freshwater microbial communities from Lake Towuti, South Sulawesi, Indonesia - Watercolumn_Towuti2014_140_MG | ecosystem: Environmental > Aquatic > Freshwater > Lake | place...
ATCAGTGCAGCCGCAAATAACTCAGGTGCAAGAAACAAGCGAGCATTTTATTGCTCTTTCGCTTAACTATTCTTTCAGCGATAGCGCGGAGATTATTTTGGAGAGGAAAACAACATCGGCGTTTGAGTATATCTCGTTCAAGAAAAAATCGGCTTGACGAATGAAGAAATTGTCGAATACTTGCAAGGTTTCAATTATCATCTCGGTGAACGCGAAAAAGAAGCGATTAAAGTGTTTAAGTTTTTGATGGAGAGGGAGAAAGAGAAAGTGGTGGGGTGATTCGGTATTATTGAAAATAAAATTTACACGTGAAAAAATTCAGATACATTCCACTTGATTTTGAAATTGATAAACTCACCAACTCAATTGAAAATACATTGAGTGGTGAAATTTTCGATACTGAAATTACAAGATTGACATACGTAGAACATTATCAAATAAAAAAGAATGATTGGTTATTTGATTGGTACAGCGAATTGAAAAATACTAACAGTGAAGTCTATAAATTGACAACATCAAATAACCCTACTATAATTCATGGACTAATCAGTTTAACGGATAAGCGTACCATGTTTTTATGAATCTCATTGAGAACGCATCTTTTAACAAAGGAAGTAAAAAACTTTACAAAGGCGTTATGGGAAACCTTGTCGCATTTGCTTGTAAAACCGCTTTTGAGAAACGGTACGATGGAGTAGTTTCTTTCATTGCAAAGACTCAACTCATTGAACATTACCAGCAAACGTTAGGAGCAAAACTTTTTGGCGAAAACAGAATGTTTATAGATACAGCAGAAGCAAGTATATTAGTAACACAATATTTTAAGTGACTACTATGGTAAATTTTAATAAAATAGATGAACGCGACTTTATATTTATCAACAAGCCGTTAAGTGAAAAAGAAGAAAAAGCATTTAGCGATTTTTTGAAAAAACGAAAAGAAAGAACTTCCGAGAAAAGAAAGTTGCAAACTGTAACCAGAACAAAGAAACAATATGCTTAACGATTGGCGAGATTGTTATGACGAAAACTAAAAAAGAATTTGACTGTTTAGCATTTAAAGACAGAGTGCAAACACAAATTTACGAAGAGATAAAAAACTTGACTGAACAAGAACGAATTGAATATTTTCACAAAGAATCAGAACGTGGAAAAATTGGTGATTGGTGGAGAGAAGTTAAGTTGATGAAACAGAGAAACTGAACAAAACTAATGCTCCACGACATCTACCAAAAAATTAAAAACCAACAACGTATTTCTCCCGAAGAAGGATTAGAAATTTTGCAACACGCAGAACTTCTTGACCTCGGAGATTTGGCGAATGAAATTCGTTTCAGAAAAAATCCGTCGCCGCACGTTACGTTCGTCGTTGATTCAAACCCGAATTACACAAACGTTTGTAACATTGATTGTATCTTTTGCGCGTTCTATCGTCATCCGGGAGAAGAAGGAGTTTATACATACAGCGTTGACGAGATGATTCAAAAGTTCAAAGAATCTGCGGCGAAAGGTGTAACTACAATTTTATTGCAAGGTGGAGTAAATCCCGCGTTGCCGTTTGAATATTATTTGGAAATGGTTTCACGCACGATACAAGAAGTTCCACAAATTCATCCGCACTTTTTTTCAACATCGGAAATAATTGGAATGGCCGAGGTTTCAAAACTTTCGATTCGCGAAGTGTTGCAAAAACTTTGGGAAGTTGGTTTGCGAACAATTCCCGGCGGAGGCGCAGAAATTCTTTCAGATAAAATCAAGAAAAAAATTTCCAATTTGAAAGGAAAGTCGGAAGATTGGCTGAATGTGATGAGAGAAGCGCATCGTATCGGTTACAAATCAACAGCGACAATGATGTACGGACACATTGAAACGGATGAAGATATTGTGATTCATCTTGAAAGCATTCGGAAATTACAAGACGAGTTTCACGGATTTACGGCGTTTGTTCCGTGGAGTTTTAAACCGGGAAATACGCCGCTCGAAAAAATTATTCCACATTACGCTTCGTCAACACGATATTTGCAAATCATTGCTTTCTCTCGAATCTATCTTGATAATTTTCAACACATTCAAGCGTCGTGGTTTTCGGAAGGAAAAAAGACAGGACAAATCGCTTTGCATTTCGGCGGGGATGATTTTGGCGGAACGTTGCTCGAAGAAAATGTTCACGCCGCAGCAAACTTTGTGAACAAAACAAACACGGATGAAGTGATAGATTTAATTCGCGAATCCGGTTTTATTCCTGCGCAGAGAACTACGTTATATGAAATTTTGCGAACGTATGAACGAAAAATTGCAGCGTAGTTTCTTTTTTAACACCAAGACACAAAGGCACAAAGAATTTATTTCTTGGTGTCTTGGTGCCTTTGTGGTTTTACTTTTTTTCTTTCCAAAACAAAGTTATTCTCAATCGAGTGATTCCACTATTCAAGCATTGGAAAAGAGAATTCAAATTCTTGAGCAGAAAGTTTTGCAACTTGAATATTTGATTTTGACAAAGAATGATTCAACAAAACTCTCTGAAGTGAAAGAAGAAAATTCTTCACAAGTTGTCGAAGAGAAGGAAAAATTTATTCAGTGTGCAGCAAAGACTGCAAAAGGAACCCGATGCACACGTCGCGCAAAGAACGGAAGTAAATTTTGCGGTTTACATCTATTTGGAAGCGAACCGAAAAAGAAAAAATAAATTTTCACTTCTATTATTTTCACTCCTCTCAACATTTCCCTTTCTCCGTTTGCATTGTTTCAACAATTGCCGTTGAAGCAAGGAACAATTCTTCTCGAAAGCGTTTCTTCACATTCCGAAATTTCACAATATTCATTTATCGTTACCGAACCGTACGCGATTGTTCGTTCGATTGGTGGAAGAACGTTTGTAATGAATGAGGGAAAAAGTTTTCTAACAAACGATGATACATTGAACGTTGTGAGGAAATTACTTTTAGAGAGAACGCACATCGCACATCGCGCATCGGAATTTTTTTCCGGAGGTGCCGTCGGTTATGTTTCTTACGATTTTGGAATGACGTTGGAAAATATTTCTTCTCGTCATTCAAAAACAAATACGTTTCCGGAAATATTTTTTGGATTGTACGATTCTGTATTGTGTTTCAACCATAAAACGAAAGAGTGGAATTTGAATAGCGTGGAGAATGGAGCGAGGAGCGGAGAGAATTACAAATTACGAATTACGAATTACGAATTACTTTCTCAAATCTCAAACTTCAAACCGAGAACTCATTTTCTCATTCCCGATTTCAACCGAAAACAATATTGTGAAGCGGTTGAAAAAATAAAAAACTATATTGCAAACGGCGATGTATATCAAGTCAATCTCTCACAGCGATTTTGGGGAAAGACTACGAGTTCACCGTTGACGATTTACAATTCCCTTCGCGAAAAAAATCCTGCGCCGTTTTCTGCAATGATGTGTATTGACGAAAATCGTTTTGTGTTTTCTTCTTCACCGGAATTATTTTTGAACGTGAACGGAAAAGAAATTGAAACGCGACCGATTAAAGGAACGATACAACGAGGCAGAAATTTTGAAGAAGATGAGTTATTAAAACTGCAATTACTCAACAGCAAAAAAGATGCAGCGGAATTATTGATGATAGTGGATTTGGAACGCAACGATTTGAATAAAGTGTGCGAGAAAAATTCCGTTCGTGTAGAAAACTTGAAACGCATTGAAACGTATGAAACCGTTCATCATCTTGTTTCTAATGTGAAAGGAACATTGCGTGAAGATAACGATGCGTTTGATGTGTTGAAAGCGATTTTCCCCGGAGGTTCAATTACCGGCGCGCCAAAAATTCGCGCAATGGAAATTATTGATGAACTCGAAAAATGCAAACGCGGAATTTATACCGGGGCAATTGGGTATATCGGTTTTGATGGCAATGCAAAATTCAACATCGCAATTCGCACGATGATGCTCGAGAATGATTCGATTTGGTTCAATGTTGGCGGAGGAATTGTTGCGGATAGTATTGCAGAAAAAGAATACGAAGAAACGCTGCACAAAGCGAGCGGAATGTTGAAAGCGTTGAATGTGAATTTTAGATTTTAGATTTTACATTTTACATTGTTTCACTATGATTATTTTTTTCAACGACAAATTTTGCGATGAAACTGAATCCGTTGTTCCGATGAAAAATCGCGGAATGTATTTCGGCGAAGGAATTTTCGAAACAATGCGCGCATACAATGGAAAAGTATTTGCAATCGAACAACATTTGCAACGATTATTTTCTTCCGCTAAATATTTCTCACTTCCTATTTCGTTTTCTATTTCGGAACTGAACGAAATTTGTAATCAAGTGTTGCAGAGAAATAATTTATACAATGCAATTATTCGATTAACGTTAAGCGGAGGGGAAATTTCATCGTCAAATCATTTCAGCAGCAAGCCAACGAGTTCGCTTTTATTTATTGAAACAAAAGAATTCCAACCGTCAATTTCGGAACTGGTTACGTTGCATATTTCCGAAGAGCGATTCGCGGCAAAAGATGAACTGCGAAAACACAAAACCACAAACGTTCTTCGGAATATTCTTGCACTTCGAAAATTTACCAATGATGATGTTCGAAACAATGAAGTGATGTTTCTCGATGAACACAATTATATTCTCGAAGGAACACGAACAAATATTTTTCTCGTTCTCGGTGATGCCGTTGTAACTCCATCACTTGCTTGCGATATTCTTCCCGGTGTTACTCGCACAATAGTAAAAGATATTTGTATTGAAAATACTATTCCGTATGAAGAACGAATGATTCATTCTTCTGCAATGTACATTGCATCAGAAATATTTCTCACCAATTCACTTGCAGAAATTGTTTCAGTTGCGTCCATGAACAATATTTCGTTCACACAAAAAAGCGCTGCAACGAAACTCAAAACATTCTACAAAGAAAAAGTTTTCCGTGAATGTTATCCTCGCTGAAAATAAGTATTTTTACCACCGAATATTTTCAAGAACGGTGAAATTATTTTTCGGAACAACGAACGAAGAACGGTTACAAAAAATTCTTTTTTTCCTTGTTGTGAGCATCTCGTTGCTCGTCAGCGGCGCACGACTTGCTTCCAGCGATGAGAATGCAATTTATTTGTTGACGGAAAGCATTGTAACGCGCGGCGCGTTTGATATTCCGCCGAACATTATTGACAACGGTTCGTTTTTTGAAAATAAATTTTTTATTTGGGCGGAAATCGGCGAAGCGTTATTGGCAATTCCTTTTTTCCTCGCCGGAAAAATTCTTTCGTTCATTCTTCCCGTGAGCGAACCAATGAAATTACTTGTTGTGAAAGCCATTGTATCCAGTATGAACGCATTTTTTGGCGCCGCTCTCGCTGTTGTGTTTTTTCGCCTGTGCAGAAAATTTTCGTTCTCTGTACGCACAGCATTGTTTCTGACGCTCACACTGTGTTTCGGAACATTTTTGTTTCCCTATGTAAAAACGATTTCCCGCGATGTGCAACTCGCGTTCTTTTTGTGTGCGAGTTTTTATTGTTTGTATTCGTATAAAAACGAGAAAGAACATTCAACGCACAAAACTCAACGATGGATACTCTATGCAGGAATATTTGCAGGATTTGGATTTTTAACCAAGATGATTTTTCTGCTGAACATTTCCTTTCTCGCACTGTACCTTTTTTTCATTTCCCGTTCAGAAAAAAATACGCGTGCGTGGTTGAAACATATATTTTGGTTTTCCTTTCCCATTGCCATCGCGTTCGGAATTTTCTTTTTGTACAATGTTCTCCGATTCAGAAATATTTTAGAAACCGGCTATCACGGCGGAACAACGTTTCCCACACCATTGTATTATGGATTATACGGATTATTATTCAGCAGCGGGAAAGGGATATTTATTTTTGCTCCGATTACGGTGTTACTTTTGTGGGCGACGAAAAAATTTTTCAAAAAATTTCGCAATGAAGCGTTCGTCATTTTTTCATTACTCGCCGCGAATATTTTCTTGTTTGCGAAATATGTTGCGTGGGCGGGCGATGGAAGTTGGGGACCGCGTTATCTCGTTTCAGTATTGCCGTTGATAATTCTTCCGCTCGGAATTTTTCTTGATGAAAGTTCAAAAACCATCAAACGCATTGCCGTCGCACTTTCTGTTATCGGGTTTTGTTTCCAACTCGGAGGCGTGTCAATTTATTTCGGGAATTATTTGCGTTCCATCGGCGAATTTCCGTACGAAAAAAATTTTGAGCATCCGGAATTTCTGATGAAGTCGCATTTCAATCCGTATTACTCGCCGATTGTTGGACATTGGCGAATGATGAAAAAAAATTGTGCAGACCACATAGAAGGAAAAATTCCTTTGATAACAATAGCAGCAGAAACACACCAGCAACGAATTCCGATTGCGAAAGAAGATTTGTCCAAAATGCAACACACGTTGGATTTTTGGTTCACGTATGGTATGTATTTAGGATATTCGCCGAACATCTTACTCGCCATATTTTTCGTTGCGTTTATTTCCGTGCTTGTTCAAATTTTCTTGTTACATCGCGCAGTGCATTATGCGCATGTTGATTCACTGTTGCAAATAAACGGAGCAACGCAATGAAATTATCCGTCATCATTCCCGTGTACAACGAAGGCGGAACCATTCGCGCGATTGTAGAAAAAGTTCGCGCCGTTCCGATTGAAAAAGAAATAATCATAGTCAACGACGCATCCACGGATAATACGAAGGAAGAATTACTTCGCCTTGAACAACAATATTCTGAACTGAAAATTTTTCATCACGAAAGCAATAAAGGAAAAGGCGGCGCTGTGCATACAGGAATTTCCAAAATGTCGGGAGAAGTAATGATTATTCAAGATGCGGATTTGGAACTGGAGCCGAACGATTATCCCGCTTTATTGTTGCCGATTGAAGAAAAGAAAACTTCGGTTGTGTATGGTTCGCGCGAACTGGGAACACGAAATCAACATTTATATTTTTCCTTTTATCTTGGGGGGAAAATCGTGAGTTGGTTTGCGAACATTTTGTATGGAAGCAATCTTACGGATGCGCCAACGGGGTATAAAGTTTTGCGCAGCGATATTGTGAAATCGTTAGACTTGCGATGCGAGCGATTTGATTTTGACCCGGAAATTACAGCGAAAGTTTTGAAACGCGGAATAACCATTATCGAAGTTCCGATACAATATTATCCGCGCACAAAAGAAGCGGGGAAAAAAATCGGATGGAAAGACGGAATCGTGGCGCTGTGGACGTTGTTGAAATATAAATTTGTCCAATAAAAAATGATTACGGAATTTTTCAAAGAATATTTTGATTTCAAAACGTTGTTTCTTGTTTTGGCGTTGATTGCGATTGGCATTGTTTCCATTTATAGCGCAACCTACGGCGAAGAAACAGCGGCGTTATATTATCAGAAGCAACTTACATGGTTTGGAATAGGCGCGTGTGCTATGCTCATTACCTTATTTATACCGTTTCGCGCGTTTCCTCGAGTAGCAATTGCTTTCTATGCAATTTCCTTATTGTTGCTTGTCATTGTGTTAATAATCGGAAAAACAATTTCTGGTTCAACGTCGTGGCTTGGTGTTGGGGGAATAGGAGCGCAGCCATCGGAAATAGCAAAGATTGGAACAATTCTTGCGCTTGCAGCCTATATGTCGAAAAGCGATGTGGATTTACTTTCGATGAAACATCTTGCAATCACCTTTGGAATTCTTGCGGTTCCAGTTGTTCTTATCGTGTTGCAGCCGGATGCAGGCACAGCGATTACGTATTGCGGAATGTTTCTTCCGATGCTTGCGTGGGGAGGAGCGTCGCCGTTTCTGATATTATTTATTGCGGCGTGTATCGTTGTTTCCCTTGCGGCGTTGTTTGGGACGACAATGCTTGTTCTCGTCTTTGCACTCTTTGCGGTTGTTTTGTATTTTTTTCGTGTAGAGAGATTTCGTTCGGTGCTTGCGTTCAGCGGTGTTGCATTTCTTGGAATGACCGTGCAGTTGATGATAGGAAGTTTGCCACCGCATCAACAGAAACGATTGACGGTTTTTCTCAATCCCGAATCGGAACTACTGGGCGCAGGCTATAATGTGTTTCAGTCGAAAGTTGCAATTGGAAGCGGAGGATTGTTGGGGAAAGGATTTCTTCAAGGAACACAAACGCAATTTAATTTTATCCCGGAACAATGGACCGATTTTATTTTTTGTGTTCCCGGAGAAGAGTTCGGGTTTCTTGGTTCAGCCGTCGTTTTATCGTTGTTTCTGATGTTATTGTTGCGAAACGTACGACTTGCGTTGTTGTTAAAAAATCGTTTTGCGAGTTTAACGGTTATGGGCATAACGTCTATTTTTTTTGTTCATATCGCCATTAACGTTGGAATGGCAATGGGATTATTTCCCGTTGTCGGCGTTCCGCTTCCATTTTTGAGTTACGGCGGTTCTGCATTGCTGGCAAATATGGTAATGGTAGGACTATTGATGAATTTATACATTCACCGAAAAGAGTATTAGTTTTTTTTCTATTCCCAATGATTAACGTTCACCATTATGAAAAAAACAATTCGAGAAATTCCTGTTGAGAAAATGCGATGGCGATGCGACCCCAATTCGTTGCATATCGAAACAACCGATGACGTGCCTCCCAGCAAAGATATTATCGGTCAACAACGGGCGTTGCGAGCATTGGAACTCGGCTTAAAGATGCAACACGGCGGCTACAATGTATTTGTAACCGGTTTTTCCGGGACGGGAAGAACAACGACGATTCGACGAATGTTGCACGAGTTTGAAGATATTCCCACGCAATTGTATGACCATTGTTTCGTGAACAATTTTAAAAAAACGGATGCGCCGATCGCCATTCGTTTGCGCGCGGGAGAAGGAAATCTTTTCAAAGAAAAAATGGAAGATTGCATTAGCGAATTGAAAAAAAATCTTCCGTCGTTGTTCGAATCGCGGCGGTATCAAGAAGAACGCAAACGCACGATGGAACATTTTCAGGAACGTCAGCGTGTCGTATTAAAAGAGTTTGAAAGCAAAGTGCGCGCACGTGGTTTTGAAGTCGTGCAGGTGCAAACCGGCGAAACGATGCATCTGGATATCGTTCCGCTTATCGAAGGTGTGCCGACGGGATTTGAACAAATCGAAACGCTTATTCGTGAAGGAAAAATGACGCGTGATGATGTAGATCATATTTGGCAAGAACGTTCGCAATTGGAATCGCAGTTGGAAGTTATTAGCAGAGAAATGCGAAACATTGACCGTCGTGCGCGCGAATCAATGGAAGAATTAACGACAAAATATGCGTTGCCGTTAGTGAAAGATGCTATTGATGATATTCGGCATCGTTTCAACAATCAGAAAGTCAATGATTATTTGAACGACGTGCAAGAAACGATAATTGCAAATTTAGAACGGTTTCAACAGCGCGATGAACAACAACAGTCGCTGCTCGGAATTTCTCCGAAGAGCGAACAAAAGGATGATTTTTGGGAATATCAAGTTAATGTCATTGTAGATAACTCGCGTACTAAAGGAACGCCGATCATCCTCGAAACGAATCCTCGTTTTCATAACTTGTTTGGAACAATCGAATTTGAAATTGACAGAAACGGAACGTGGCACACGGATTTTTCTTTGATCAAAGGCGGCTCGCTCTTACAATCCGATGGAGGTTTTCTTGTTGTGAATGCAATGGATGCGTTGGTAGAACCTGGAGTGTGGCATACGTTGAAACGAACGTTGCGCAACGGGAAATTGGAAATTCAAACGATTGAGACCGGATTACTTGGTGCAAGTTCTGCATTGAAACCAGAACCGATTGAAATGAATGTAAAAGTTATTATGGTTGGCGACGTAGATACATATTATTATTTGTACCACCTCGACGATGAGTTTAAAAAAATATTCAAAGTGCGCGCGGATTTTGATGTCGAAATGCCGCGCAATACGGCGAACATCAAGCGATATGTTTCGTTTATTCGAATGATTTCGCAAGAAGAAAAACTACTTGCCTTTGATAAAACGGCAATTGCAGAGGTGATAGAAGAAGGCGTTCGTTTGTCGGAAAAACAAAATAAACTTTCCACGCGTTTCAATATTATTTCGGATTTGATGAAGGAAGCGAATTTTTGGGCGATGAAAACGCGAGCAATTGTTGTTACAAGCGAGCACGTACGCACAGCGATAACAGAACAAATACGAAGAGAAAGTTTACTTGAAGAAAAAACACGCGAGATGATTGACGATGGGACAATTATGATAAAAACAGAAGGAGAAATTGTCGGACAAATCAATGGACTCTCCGTGTATGAATTAGCCGGAAGAACATTTGGTCAACCGACGAAAATCACTGCGAAAACATCTATCGGGAAACAAGGAGTTGTCAGTATCGAACGAGAGGCGGCAATGAGTGGTCCCATTCACAATAAAAGCGTTTTAATTTTAAGCGGTTATCTGCGGAGTCTGTTTGCGCAAGATAAACCGATGATGATGAATGCCAGCATTGCGTTTGAACAATCATACGGCGGAATTGATGGCGATAGCGCATCTTCGACAGAAATTTATGCTATACTTTCGAGTTTGGCAGAAATACCATTACGTCAAGATATAGCAGTAACTGGTTCGGTGAATCAGCATGGCGAAGTGCAACCGATTGGTGGAGTAAATGAAAAGATAGAAGGGTTTTTTGACGTGTGTAAAAAGCGGGGATTTACCAAAACCCAAGGCGTGCTGATTCCTTCACAAAACGTAAAAGATTTGATGCTACGGCACGATATTATTGAGCAAGTAGCACAAGGAAATTTTCATATATATTCCGTAACCACTATCAATGATGGCATGGAATTACTCACGGGGATTTCTATGGGAAAGCGTAACTCACGTGGAGAATTTCCTGAGGGAACAATTGCGGATTTGGTAAATAGGAAACTAATGATGTTTAGCAAAAAACAGAAAGAAGCATCCCTTTCGGAATAATTGAGCCGCGGGGAAAAAAAAATGGGGAACTATTTGAATTTGACTGAAAAATGTTTAACTTATCCTCGAATTTTGATATACAAAGTTTATTAATTCATTACATTATTCACTAAATATTCAGGAGCCCTAATTATGAAGCGAATTATACTTCCTTCGTTTGCTATTTTTTTATGTTCATTTATATTGGTAAATGTTGCCCTTTCTCAAATTGAGCAGCAGTTTGTCAAAAGATATACATCATCACTCAAAAATGTTGATGTAGCCAAATTTGTTCGTGTTGACAATTCTGGGAATGCCATTGTTGCCGGAACGGCAAATGCGCGATTTACGTTGTTAAAGTACTCTAAAACAGGTACTCCATTAGATACCTTGACAAGTACTGCTATGGATACACTTACGGTAATGGCGGTTGATAATAACGGTAATTACTTTTTCGGTGGAATTTCTGTTCAATCAGCGGCATTAAATTATTCGCTAATAAAAGTAACGGCGGATACGATTGCTTGGACGAAATCGGTTGATTTTGGAGGCAACGAAGTTCCAACGGGTATTGCTATTGATACGAGCAATAACGTGTATTTAACCGGATATCGAATGGTAGGAAATATTTCGGTGTCAAAGAATGTTGATTATTATACAGTTAAATATGTTGGCGCGACTGGTGACACGGTCTACAGCAGACGGTATAATAATGGTTCATCGAATCTTGAAGACTATGCCCGCGGTATTGTCTATAGTCCTACAGATAATTCGATAATAGTTACTGGCGAAACGAATCAGTTAAACGAAAACTATAACTATTATACAATAAAATACAACGCATTAACCGGCGATAGTTTATGGTCGAAGAAATACCATAATTCACAAGATGATAAACCAACCGGAATTGCAATAGATAACGCTGGCAATATTTATGTAACCGGAAATAGTTTGGGAACACTCGAGGATATCCTTACTATCAAATATAGCAGCAGCGGAACCCAAGTATGGACGAAACGATATACAGGCTCTCGTACGGATTACGCTCGGGCAATATATGTAGATAATAGTTCAAATATTTTTGTGGCGGGAGCAAGTTATATCGGAACAGAACACGACATCGTTTTAATAAAATATAACTCTTCAGGAGTTCAACAATGGATTAGCACATATAATGGTTCTGGAAATGCCCAAGATGAAGTTACAGATATTAAATTTGACCCTTATGGAAACATATTGCTATCGGGTTATGAAAACGGTTTAGTCAACGGTTCAAGTTCATATCGCGATTGCTTGTTATTGATGTTAAATTCAAGTGGAGTTTTGCGAAAAGCAAATACGTATACCGGTGAATCCGTTAGCGCAGATACTGCATATCCTTTCCCCGGCGTATTTAATGGACTTGCTGTAGATCAAAGTACTGGTGCTGTATGGGCAGTAGGACAAGACTCGGGTGCTGCATCATCAACAGATTTTGTTGTCATCAAATATGAATCAAGAAATTCGATTCGTGGCTATGTAAAACGCGATAGTGATGGAAACACTGCTACATCTGGCGACCAAACAGCACTTTCCAGTTCTAAAATAGTTCTTGATTCATCAGGCGTACGACTCGACAGTGTATATTCCGACGCAAAGGGAAACTACACGGTTCCGCTTGTGTTTGATGGAGAATATACGTTGATACATTATCCTCCCGATAACACGTGGCAAACGGTAGGAGTCTCTGCCGGTTCCGGAGGTAACAGTCAAACAGGAAACGGAACAGATAAAATTATTGTCAACGTTTCCAACAGTCAAGTATCCATCAATAACGGATTTGTTGCATATACAGCAAACGATACTCTGAAATACAGAACGTTAACATTAGAAGACTACGGCGTAAAAAAACCAAACAAGATTACAAAATTTATCAAGAAAGTAAATACATTTCTTACCTTTCCTAATTCGGCAAATATCCGCGAATCCATTTTCGCAAGAGCGTTTCCGAAAAAAACAACGAAGAAATTCATCGTTGGAGTTATTGATAGTCCTTTAACACGTTGGTGGGTGTGGATGCAAAAATCCGGTGATATTCAGAAAACCTATCCGATGAAAGCAAAAGCAAAATATTTTGTTACATACGGAGGCGTTGACAAAGTTGGCTCCGCAAAAATTTCTGAGAAAAAAGGATTGCTGAAAGCGCCGAATCATTTAGCAGGAGAACAAGTTACGCTAAAAATGAATTTGTTAGGAAGTAAAGATTCAATACTTACTCCCGGTTTAGCAAATTTATTATATGATGATGGCGATTTGAATAATGCGATGAATGGTTTTACCATAGGAGAAATTGCAAACCAAGTTGATTCCTTGTTAACCTTCCGAGGGCGTCCATTAGTATCTATGAACAGCGAAACGGTTTTAGCATCTACAGCAGATTCCGTCTTGACAAGAATAAATCGCGCATTTCGATATCATCCATCGCGATCCGATACGATCGTTGACAAATTGGATACGTTGATGTATCGTGATACTACTCGTTTGATGGCAGGAGGATTGCGCATTGGCGTAGGAAATCCCATATCGGTTGCACCGTACTTACGTTACAATCCGAATCCCACGGCGAAAAATGAAATTGATTTTCCTTCGTTAGATATTCCTGTTGAATTTTCATTGTACCAAAACTATCCGAATCCGTTCAATCCGGCGACAACGATTAGTTTTGATTTACCAGCGCGCTCAACAGTAACGTTGAAAGTGTACAACATTTTAGGTCAAGTTGTTGCAACTCTTTCCAACAATGAAATCTTGGAAGAAGGAACACACGAATTGCAATTCGACGCATCACAACTTGCATCCGGTGTGTACTTTGCGAGAATTTCCGCTCAATCTTCAAAACATAATTTTGAAGACTTTAAGAAAATGATATTGATTAAGTAATCATTTTCAAACTTATTCTTATTCAAACCCTTCTCATCCATTAGAGAAGGGTTTTTGTTTTTTAAAATAATTTTCTTCACAAAAAAGTTCACAACGAAAAATTTTTTCAACATTCATAAAAATTTTGTTGACTGTGAAATTATTTTTTTTATATTTCACACGCAAAATGTTTCACAACACAAAAAATTTTTTCTGAACACACAACATCTACAACAATTCAATCTCGATGTAGCATTAGTTTATAACGTAAAACACGAAGCGCATTCAATGCAAACTGCGTACGTTGACGAAGAAGCAGACCCTCCTAGTACGAACGGAATAACCGCACACACCATCACATCAACAAATTCCCGACTGAATGATACGTATGCAGAATGGGACGAGATTGAAACAATTCACGCAATAGAATCAGCGCTTGCTACTCGCCACAACGTTTCTCTCATTGAAGCAAACGAAAATGTTTTTGAAGAACTTCGCACACAACAACCGCAAATCGTTTTCAATATTGCAGAAGGACTGCACGGAGTTTCACGCGAAGCACAAATTCCTTCGATGCTGGAGTTCTTCAATATTCCCTACACCGGTTCTGACCCGCTCACGCTTGCGATATGTTTAGATAAAGCGCGCACAAAAGAAATTCTTTCTTTCTATAAAATTCCCAACGCGCCATTTTTTGTTATTGAAGAAATTTCACAACTAAAAAATTCTCATTTCGATTTGCCGCTTTTTGTCAAACCGTTGCGCGAAGGTTCGAGCAAAGGAATTTACAACTCGTGTGTTGTTCGCAATGAAAAAGATTTGACGAACGAAGTCGAAAAAATTCTTTCAACGTACGAACAACCGGTGCTTGTCGAAAAATATTTATCGGGGAAAGAATTTACCGTTGCGATGTTAGGCAACGGAAAAAATGTTCGCGTGCTTCCGATCGTAGAAATCAATTTCGATTCGCTTCCGGAAAACGTCAATCGCATTTACTCGTACGAAGCAAAATGGATTTGGGACACGATTGATAATCCGCTTGAGATTTATGAATGTCCCGCAAAAATTTCTTCTTCATTGCAAAAAGAGATTGAACGAATTTGTTTGCAAACGTTCAACGTTCTCCGCATTCGCGATTGGTGCAGAATAGATGTTCGACTCGATGAACAAAATATTCCGAACATCATTGAAATCAATCCTCTTCCCGGAATTCTTCCCAATCCTCTTGACAATTCGTGCTTTCCGAAGTCTGCGCGCACTGCGGGAATAAGTTACGATGAAATGCTTTGCACGGTGCTTGATGTTGCGTGTGCGCGATACGGAATTGTTTGAGAATTTCAATTCCCAATGTCAAACAGATTTCAAACGCGAATTTCTCAATACAACGTTCTCAGAGAAATCCTCATCGCTTGTAAAGCATTGATTTTATTGTTCTTGGTGTATATAAAAATGTTTCTGCTGCGTCGAATCGTCAATGAAAATAAATACTTGTTCCAACGTTTCTTATGGAGTTTTGAAAATTGATATTTGAAATTTTTAAAAAATAATTTGCCATGAATAAAAATATTCACGTTGCAGTCATCTTCAACAATCCGACAAGACAAACAAATACGGGAAGAAAATTTCTTTCCGAAGAAGAAATGATGCAGAACGCAGAACATCTCTATCGCGAGGCAATAGATGTATCGGAAGTCGGCGTGCTCGAAGAACGAGAAGATGTTGCAAACGCATTACACGAATTAGGATTTCGAACATCGCTCTTCAATGCATCGGACGATGTGCAAGCATTACTCAAATTCCTTTCCGAAGAACAACCGAATTTGATTTTCAATTTAGTTGAAGGATTGGGAGAAAACGCGATTCACGAAATACACGTTGCAGGAATGTATGAATTGCTGGGGATTCCATATACGGGTTCTGCTCCCGTTACGCTTGGTTTATGTTTGAATAAAATTCGAACAAAAGAAATTCTTTCGTATCATCACATTCCGACGCCCAATTTTTTTTTGTGCGAAAATAACAATCAATGCAATTTCCATGGTGTTCCATTGCAATTTCCTCTCATCGTAAAACCCTCGAGAGAAGATGCGAGCATTGGAATAGAGAATCATTCTATCGTCGAATCGTTCGTTGATTTAAAAAAACAAATTGCATACGTGAACACAACGTTTCATCAGGCGGCAATTGTTGAAGAATATATTGACGGAAGAGAATTAAACGTTGCAGTGATTGGAAATGCAGAACCGACTGCGTTACCGATTTCAGAAATAGATTTTTCTGAATTGCCCACGGGTTTTCCGAACATTGTAACCTACAACGCCAAATGGATGAAAGGAACGCCGGAGTACGATGGAACGAACGGAAAATGTCCCGCAGAACTTTTACCCGAAGTTGAACAACGTGTAAAAACAATAGCGTTGCAAGCGTACAAAATATTAGAATGTCGGGACTATGCACGCGTTGATATTCGCTTGACGAAAGAAAACAAACCGTTCGTGCTCGAAGTGAACCCGAATCCCGATATTTGTGATGAAGCAGGATTTATGCGTTCCGTTCGAACTGCAGGATTTTCGTACACGGAAATTATCGGGAAGATAGTTTCATACGCATTTGAACGCGCGCAATGATTCGTCCGTTTGTTCAAGATGATAAAAAAACTATTCTTGAGATACTGCGCGCAACAAACGTTTTCAGCGACGAAGAAATCGCCATCGCGCAAGAGTTACTCGAAATATATGTGAACGAACCGAATCAAAACGATTACGAAATATTTTCTTACGTTGATGAACACGATAAGATTCTCGGTTATGTTTGCATTGGTCCAACGCCTGCAACACAAGGAACGTACGATATGTATTGGATTGCTGTTGCGCCGAATGTTCACAGCAAAGGAATTGGAACAGCATTGTTGCGTTTCACCGAAGAATATATCAAGAAAAAAAACGGATACTTACTTCTTGCAGAAACTTCGTCAACAGAAAAATATTTTTCCACACGAGCATTTTACGAGAACAAAGGATTTCAACTGCTCGCGCGCATACGCGCGTATTACAAACGGGGAGATGATTTGATGATTTACGGAAAATATCTTTAACAAATTCAATTATTATTTATGGAACTATGGCAAGAACTTCTTCGCAAAAGCATTGATAGCGCAAAAGATTTAGTGAACCGTTTCGGTTTCGACGAAAAACTTGCGGAACGATTGAACAAACTTTTTCACATTCGCATCAATCCCTATTATCTTTCGCTCATTCGTTATCCCGGCGACCCGATTTGGCTGCAATGCATTCCCGATGAGCGCGAACTTCTCGATGACGGTTTGCTCGAAGACCCATTGAGTGAAGACCGCGATTCGCCCGTGCAAAGCATTACGCATCGTTATCCCGATAGAGTTTTATTTTTGGTAACAAGTCAATGCTCGATGTATTGCCGTTTCTGCACGCGTAAAAGAAAAGTCGGCGACTCGTCAAAAATCAATATGAAGTTTTTGCAAGATGGAATTGATTACATCGCTGCGCATTCGGAAGTGCGCGATGTGATTCTTTCCGGCGGCGACCCGTTGATGCTGACAGATTATATGCTGGAAAAAGTCTTAAAAGCATTGCGCGAAATTCCTCACGTCGAAATGATTCGTCTCGGTACAAAAATGCCATGTGTCCTTCCACAGCGCATTACCAAAAAATTATGCAACACGATAAAAAAATATCACCCGATTTATGTGAACACACATTTCAATCATCCGTGGGAATGTACGCCCGAAGCCAAACGCGCGTGCGAAATGCTTTCCGATGCGGGTTGCCCCGTTGGAAACCAAGCAGTGTTGATGAAAGGCGTGAACGATAATCCCGACGTGATGCTTGAATTGGTGCGTAAATTACTTGCGATGCGCGTGCGTCCGTACTACATTTATCAAGCGGATGTAACCAAAGGAACAAATTATTTTCGTACGCCCGTGCGTGTTGGTTTGGAAATTATGGACAAACTGCGCGGGTATACTTCGGGACTTGCGATTCCACATTTCGTGATTGATGCACCGGGCGGTGGCGGAAAAATTCCCATGCTTCCGCAATATGTTGTCGGAAAAAACGGAAACGATTTTATTCTTCGCAATTACAAGTACGATATTTATTCGTATCCCGATGTTGTGGAAGATAAAATTCCAACACCACAAGAAACCGAAGCGAAATTTATGCGAAAGAAAACGAAAGTGGTCGAAAGACAAACAGAAAAAGTTGTCGAAGTGTAATTCGTATCGAAAAAAGAAAAACCCGTTCTTGAAAATTTGAAGACGGGTTTTTTTGTTTGAGCAAAATTATTGAAGAGTAAAAAAATGTGGATTTATTGATGGAGGAAATTTTCTTTCCGCAGTAATACTGAAACGAGATTTCAGCATTACCAATTGCTTGCTTTCACCTTTGAAAAATATTGTTTTGGGACTTCTCATGAATGATAAGGAAAAGCAATAAATACTTCATTGCATTTCGTTTTTTTCTTGTTCTCTTTGAAAGAACAATGGAACAATTCTTGTTTAGTTAAGTAAGCAATTTACTCCGATTTTTTTTCTCCGAATTTTAGAAGGAAACCTAAATGTCAGAAAATAACTTTTCTCGCCAACAAGTAACCATTGATGGAAACGAAGCCGCCGCGTACATTGCTCACAAACTGAGTGAAGTCATTGCCATTTATCCCATTACGCCATCATCGAATATGGGCGAATGGGCGGACGAATGGTCTTCGCAAGGGAGAAAAAATTTGTGGGGAACAATTCCTCACGTGATTGAAATGCAAAGCGAAGGAGGCGCAGCGGGCGCAGTTCACGGAGCATTACAAACCGGCGCGCTTTCGACAACGTTCACAGCGGCGCAAGGATTGTTGCTGATGATTCCGAATATGTACAAAATTGCCGGCGAACTTACGCCAACTGTTTTTCATATCGCCGCACGAACGGTTGCAACACACGCGCTATCTATTTTCGGCGACCACAGCGACGTGATGGCGGCGCGACAAACCGGATGGGCAATGCTTGCTTCCAATTCTGTTCAGGAAGTGATGGATTTAGCGTTGATTGCGCACGTAGCAACGCTCGAATCGCGCATTCCATTTTTACATTTCTTTGATGGATTTCGCACTTCGCATGAAGTGAATAAAATTGAACAATTATGCGATGAAGATATTCGCGCAATGATGAACGAAGAAAAAATTCAGGAACATCGTTTGCGCGCGCTTTCTCCCGAACATCCTGTGCTTCGCGGCTCTGCGCAAAATCCCGATGTGTTTTTTCAGGCGCGTGAAACAGTCAATGCTTTTTACAATGCGTGTCCTGCTCTTGTGCAAAACGTGATGAATAATTTTGGGAAAATTATAGGAAGAACATATCAACTTTTTGATTACCTTGGTTCACCGAATGCTGAAAAAGTAATTGTCGTAATGGGTTCCGGCGCCGAAACTGTTGAAGAAACCGTAAAACATTTAGTTGAACGTGGAGAAAAAGTAGGCATAATCAAAGTTCGTTTGTATCGTCCGTTTTCCATTGCCCGCTTCATCAATGCGGTTCCGAAATCAGTGAAAACGATTGCAGTTCTTGATAGAACAAAAGAACCAGGAGCAAGCGGAGAGCCGTTGTATCTTGACGTTGTAAACGCGGTGATGGAACGTCGAGATGCGTTTGAAAAAATTCCAACAATCATCGGAGGACGCTACGGACTTTCTTCGAAAGAATTTACACCAGCGATGGTGAAAGGACTTTTCGACGAAATGCAGAAAGCAAAGCCGAAACATCATTTCACGATTGGCATCAATGACGATGTTACGCATACAAGTATTGATTATGATGCAAAGTTCAGTATCGAACGCCACGATGTAGTACGCGCAATATTTTACGGACTTGGAGCAGACGGAACAGTAAGTGCAAATAAAAATTCGATAAAAATTATTGGCGAAGACACGGAAAATTTTGCGCAAGGATATTTTGTGTACGATTCTAAAAAATCCGGTTCAACAACCGTTTCGCATTTGCGATTTGGACCGCGACCGATTCGCGCGCCGTATTTAATCGAAAAGGCGAATTTTATTGCGTGTCATCAATGGTTCTTTCTCGAAAAATTCGACGTGCTGCAATTTGCAAACGCAGGAAGCGTTTTTCTTTTAAATAGTATTTATTCCAAAGAAGACGTGTGGAACAAACTTCCGAAACATATTCAGAAAGAATTGATTGAGAAGCAATTAAAATTTTTCGTCATTGATGCGTATAACGTTGCGCAGGAAACCGGAATGGGAGGACGCATCAATACCATAATGCAAACGTGTTTCTTTGCCATCAGCGGCGTGCTTCCGCGCGAAGATGCGATTGAAGCGATAAAGAATTCTATCAGAAAAACGTATGGGAAAAAAGGTGAAGATATTATTGTCAAGAATTTTGAAGCGGTAGATAAAACACTCGCCAATTTATTCGAAGTCGCCATTCCGAGAGCAATAACCAGCACGATAGAAATGCCGCCGGTTGTCTCATCGCACGCGCCGAAATTTGTACAAGATGTAACGGCGCGTATCATTGCGGGATTTGGCGATGGACTTTCTGTAAGTGCGATGCCGAATGATGGAACGTTTCCGGTTGCAACGGCGCAATGGGAAAAACGAAATATTGCTCTCGAAATTCCTCTATGGGAAAAAGAAATTTGTATTCAATGCAACAAATGCGCGATCGTTTGTCCGCATGCGGCGATTCGCATAAAAGTTTTTGATGAAAAAGAATTAGTGAGCGCGCCGAAAACCTATTTGTTTGTTGATTACAAAGGAAGTGAATTTAAAGGACTGAAATACACGGTGCAAGTTGCGCCGGAAGATTGCACCGGGTGTGGACTTTGCGTTGATATTTGTCCCGCAAAAAGCAAATCGGAAGTGAAAGTAAAAGCCATCAATATGAAACCGCAAGAACCGGTACGAGAAATCGAGCGAGCGAATTACGATTTCTTTTTAAACATTCCGGAAATAGACAGAAGATTGGTGCATCTTGATACAGTAAAAGGTTCGCAATTTTTGCAACCGTTGTTCGAATATTCCGGCGCGTGCGCAGGTTGCGGAGAGACTCCGTATTTAAAACTTATTACGCAACTGTTCGGCGATAGAACAATTATTGCCAATGCAACGGGATGTTCTTCTATTTACGGAGGAAATTTACCGACGGCTCCTTGGACAACAAATGCAGAAGGGCGCGGTCCTGCATGGTCGAATTCGTTATTCGAAGATAATGCGGAGTTTGGTTTGGGAATGCGGCTTTCGATTGATAAACAAACGGAAATCGCGCGCGAATTCGTGGCAAAATTATCTTCCGAAATTGGTACAGAACTTGCGCAACAAATTCTTGATGCAACGCATAATGACGAAGCGGAAATTTATGAACAGCGACAACGGATAAAAATTCTCAAAGAAAAATTACAAACGCTCAAAATGTCCGACGCAACGTTTCTTCTTAACATTGCGGATAATCTCATCAAGCGAAGCGTGTGGATCGTTGGCGGCGACGGATGGGCGTACGATATTGGATATGGAGGACTTGACCACGTTCTTGCATCGGGGAAAAATGTGAACATCATCGTACTGGATACAGAAGTGTATTCCAACACCGGCGGGCAAATGTCGAAATCAACGCCGCGTTCTGCAGTTGCAAAATTCGCTGCAGCTGGAAAACCAACTGCGAAAAAAGACCTTGCGCTTCTTGCAATGATGTATGAAAATGTATACGTGGCAAAAATTGCAATGGGAGCAAATGACACACACACCGTTAAAGCAATAATGGAGGCGGAAGCATACGATGGACCTTCGTTGATTATTGCATATTCGCATTGTATTGCGCACGGAATCAATATGACGAAAGGAATGCAAAACCAAAAAGTCGCAGTCGATACGGGATATTGGCAATTATTCCGATACAATCCGTTATTGAAGAAAGAAAACAAGAATCCATTCAAACTCGATTCCAAGCCGCCGAAACTTCCGTTGAAGGAATTTACGTCGCTTGAAACGCGATTTAAAATGCTCACGATGAGTCATCCTGCGCGCGCAAAACAACTTGCAACGCTTGCAGAAGAAGATATTGCAATGCGATGGAAAATGTATGAACTGTTAGCAAGCGACGACGAATCGAACAAAGAAAAAAAATAGGTGCATATCATCTGCGCTCATTAATATGGTTAAGAAAATTTTTTCAATTCAAATTCTCAATTAATATGGATTTAACAACCACATACCTTGGACTTCATCTCAAAAATCCGATTGTTCCTTCTGCTGGACCATTTTCACACACGCTCGATAGTATGAAACGTTTGGAAGATAATGGCGCGGCGGCTATTGTTATGTATTCGCTTTTTGAAGAACAGATTTCGCACGAGATGGCGGAACTGGAACATTATCTGTCGTACGGCACAGAAAGTTTTGCAGAATCGCTCACGTATTTTCCGATGTCGCGCGAATATAATCTCGGTCCTGATGAGTACATTGAATTATTGCACAAAGCAAAACAGTCGCTACAAATTCCCGTTATCGGCAGTTTAAATGGCATTACCGTCGGAGGATGGATTTCGTATGCAAAAAAAATGCAGCAAGCAGGAGCAGATGCAATAGAACTCAATGTTTATTACATTCCCACGGACCCATTTCTTCCCAGTGAAGAAGTAGAAAATCGTTACTTCGAAGTTCTCCACGCAGTAAAAAGTTCCGTTACGATTCCCGTGGCAATGAAATTGAGTCCGTTCTTCTCATCGTTTGCGAATTTTGTTCAGCGATTGGATAATGCAGGCGTAGATGGTATCGTCTTATTCAATCGTTTTTATCAACCAGATATTGATATCGAAACGTTAGAGATAATGCCAAATCTTATTTTAAGCACGCCGCACGCTCGTCGTTTGCCGATGCGATGGATTGCAATTTTGTTCGGAAGAGTGAATGCACATCTTGCGGCAACAAGCGGAATTCATACGTCGGAAGACGTGCTAAAATTATTGATGGTGGGAGCGGATGTTACGATGATGTGTTCTGCGTTGCTCAAAAACGGTCCCGAGCGAATACGGGAAGTGTTGAACGATGTGGAGCGATGGATGATGGAACACGAATATGTTTCCATTCAACAAATGAAAGGAAGTATGAGTCAGAAATCAATCGCTGATCCGGCGGCATTTGAGCGAGCAAATTATATGAAAGCGCTGAATCAATATCAATTTTTGCGATAACGTTTCAGAAATTTTATGCTTATCGAAATAACAACCGAAGAGCGGGAAATACTTATACAACTTCTTACTTCTGCCATTGCAGATGAACGCGAAGAGATCTATAAAACGGAAACATATTCGTACAAAGAACACTTGAAAACGCAAAAAAAAAATATGCAAAATCTTCTTTCGCAGATATTGAATTTAGAAGAAGAAGAACAGTTATCGGAGAACAAATAATATGAATGCGTCCAATGTGTATTCTTCCTGCACAGAAGAAGAATTGATTTCGCACGCCATTGAGAAGGAAAAAACGATGCTCGAGTTCTATGAACAAACAACACGGGCTATCGGATTCGATGCGCAAAAATGTTTTTCAAAACTTTTTGATATTCATTTAGAATGTTTGCTCAAACTCGAGCATCTGCAAGATGAAATAGCAATCATTCGGGAAACAGAAACACCGTTGGCAGATTGATGAATCCTCTTTCAAAACACAACGTCAAACTTCGCACCGGAAACCAAATGATTGCCGAAGGAGCAATGCAAGCGGGATGTAAATTTTTTGCCGGCTATCCGATTACTCCCGCATCCGGTATTTACAAAAGCATGTTGGAATTTTTGCAACAACAAGGCGATGTAGCAATAAGTGCGCCGGACGAAATTTCTGCGCTTGCGTATTGTGTCGGCGCATCAATGCGCGGAATAAAATCTATGACAGCAACGTCCGGTCCCGGTTGGGCGCTGATGATTGAAACTGTTCAGTATGCGTTGATGACAGAAACCCCTGTTGTTGTTGCGCTTGTTCAGCGATTGGGACCAAGCACCGGCGGAGCAACACAAGGAGCGCAAGGCGATGTTCTTCTTACGGAATTTTGCACCAGCGGCGCTTATACGATTCCCGTATTGTGCCCAAGCACACCGTTGGAATGTTTTGAACTTACTATGCTTGCATTCGCTTGGGCAGAATTATTACGCACGCCGGTTGTGCTTCTTACCGATAAAGAAGTTGGAATGACTACAGAAAGCGTGAATTATTCTGAACTGAATACATTGATTCCGGTCAATCGCGTGCAGTTTTCGTTTGCAAATTCATTAAGCGAAAATTTTCACACATATTCTTTTCACAACAGCAGCGATGTTCCTCCGTTTGCCGCCGTCGGTGAAAAATGGAAAGTTACGGCGACAGGTTCTGCGCATAATAAATCGGGAGCGTTGAAAAAAAACGATGCAGAAACGTTAGAAGTGCTTCATCATCTCGAAGAAAAAATTCAATACCGAAAAGATGATTTGGTTGTTGTAAAAAATGATGTACAAAAAAATGCGGAAACATTAGTTCTGAGTTATGGAATTACTGCGCGTACGATGCGCGAAGCAATTTCGAGAGCGAGAAAACAAGGGAAAAAAGTTTCTTCACTCAATATTCTCTCATTGTTTCCGATCCCTGAAAAAGAAATACTCGCCGCGGCAAAAACCGTAACGCGCATCGTGATTGCAGAAGAAAATTTTTCCGGCCAATATCGCAGCGTACTTTCTTCTTTCATCAAAAACAAAGAAATTATCGGTGTAAATAAAATCGGCTCGATGATTACTCCCGCAGAAATTCTGAAAACGATACTATGAATACGCATCATTCTCCCACAACATACCTTGCAGAAAATTGCTCGATGCCGTTTTGTAAAGGTTGCGGACATACGCACGCTGTTCGTAAACTGAATGAAGCGCTTACGCAAGCGAATATTCGTCCTCAAGATTTATGCATCGTATCCGATATTGGATGTATTGGTTTAGTAGATGCATTATTCGATACGATTCATACGGTTCATACAACGCACGGACGTTCAACGGCATTTGCAACCGGAATTGAACTTGCAGATTGCGTTTCCGCAGATTCCAAACTGAAAACTGTTGTGTTTATCGGCGACGGCGGCGCAATGATTGGATTACTGCATCTTGTTCAAGCCGCATTGCTCAACGTTGATGTTACAGTTTTCTTGTGCAACAATTTTCTTTTTGGAATGACCGGAGGACAACATTCCTCTTTTTCTCCGATAGAATTTATTACGCCAACAACACCAGCAGGAAATTTTATTCCGCCGCTGGATATTTGCAACGTGATGCTCGATGCGCACGCGGGTTTTGTTGCGCGAAAACTTGCAACCGATAAAGATTTGACGGAAGTGATTGCCGAAGCAATTGCGCATCCCGGTTTTGCATTGGTAGAAATTGTTGAACTCTGCACGGAACACGGCACAACGCGCAATGAACTTTCGGGAAAAACGCTTCAGAAAATTCTTGAACAGCACGGACAACAAACGGGAATATTGAAAAACAGAAAAGAACGAGATGAATTTGGAAAAATCTATTCTGCTAAATTTCCAAAAAAGAAAAAAGAAAAAACCGAGAGCGTTTCTGAATCCATCCAATTTTTTTATCAACACCATCTCAAAGAAAAAATCGGAATTCTTCTTGCAGGAAGCGCAGGAGAAAAAGTACAATCGGCGGCGGGAATGTTTTGCGAATCGGCTATTCACGCGCAATTGCATTGCACACAAAAAAATGATAATCCCGTTACACAAGGTTCCGGATTTTCGCTCGCAGAAATTTGTTTGAGTCCAACGGAAATTTTTTACACGGGAATTGATGACCCCGATGCTGTCCTTGTTGTTTCAGCAGATGGCGTCCGTGAATTACAAGGGAAAAATATTTTTGCCTCTCTTCCTTCTTCGTCCGTTCTCTTTGCAGACGAGACATTGGAACTTCCTGAAACGCAAGCAAAAATTTTTCGCATTCCGTTTCGAAAACTGTGCAAAGCAGACAAAGCGGCTTCGGGCGCATTGTTTGCGTTTCTTTCCGCAACACAAATTTTTTCTCCAGATATATTTCTTCAATTACTCCAAAAAAAATCTCGCAGCGAATCTGATTTTTTTTCCCAAGAGTTTTTTGAAATAGCGCAAAGAGGTCGATGTTTTTCAGAAAAATATTCTGAAATAAAATAACCACGCATAGTTTTTCCGTTATGAGCGCATTATCAGCACGCAAGTCGTGAACTATTTTTTTCTGTTCAACATACGTTTTCTTAAAACAACGTCGCATCCTATTACTATTTTTTTGAGCAACCGACGTTCAGGCACCACTAAGCCATATTTCACAAAACAATTTCTGTTTGACAGATTGTTGTACCAAAAACAACAGATTATTCAATAATTATACTCCACGATGTACTTAATCACTCACAAAGAAAAACTTTCACCAACAATTACGAAGTATGTTGTGAAAGCGCCATTTATTGCGCCGAAACGAAAAGCCGGCAACTTCGTCATTCTTCGCGTTGAAGAACACGGCGAACGCATTCCTATCACGATTGTGGACAGCGACACGAACGCGGGAACGATTACGCTGATTGTTCAGGCAATCGGGAAAACCACAAAACTTCTCGCAACGAAAAACGTCGGCGATTCGATTCTCGACGTCGTTGGTCCGCTTGGAAATCCAACGCCCATAGAAAATCATGGAGCCGTTGTTTGCATCGGCGGCGGCGTTGGAACAGCAGAAATGCTTCCGATTGCAAAAGCGTTGAAAAAAGCAGGCAATACGATTTATACGATTATCGGCGCGCGTTCGAAGGAATTGATCATTCTGGAAAACGAAATGAAAGAATTTTCCGATAAAACTTTTATTACAACCGACGATGGTTCCTACGGAAAAAAAGGCGTTGTTACTGACCAACTGAAAGATTTGCTCGATGCTCCACTCGGAATTTCTGCCGTATATGCAATTGGACCGCTTCCGATGATGAAATTTGTTTCGCTACTGACGAAACAATACAATGTTCATACGCTCGTTAGTTTGAATGCAATTATGGTTGATGGAACGGGAATGTGCGGAGGTTGCCGTGTTACTATTGGGGGCGAAATGAAATTTGCGTGCGTCGATGGTCCCGAATTTGATGGACATCATGTGGATTTCGATGAAATGATTATGCGAAGTCGTTCGTATCTCGATATGGAGAAAATTTCTGATGAATTATTTACAACTCAACATCAATGCCAACTGGAGAAATAATTATGCAAAATGTTAATACGATGAAACCATCGGAACGAATGAAAATTGCCCGCCAACATTCCATTGAACAGGAAGCGAGCGAGCGAAAGAAAAATTTTCTCGAAGTATCGTTCGGATTAAATGAAGAACGCGCGCTCATTGAAGCAAAGCGATGTTTGGAATGTAAAAATCCGGTTTGCACGGAAGGATGTCCCGTAGGAATTGATATCCGCAGTTTTGTCCAACTCATTCTGCAAAAAGATTATGTTGGCGCGGTTCAAAAAATACGCGAAACAAATTATCTCCCGGCAATATGCGGTCGCGTTTGTCCGCAGGAAACGCAATGCGAACAGATTTGCACGATGGGAAAAAAACATGAGCCGGTTGCAATCGGAAAACTGGAACGCTTTGTCGCAGATTTCGAACTTGCCAATAATCTTTTTCACCCGCCAACTATCACGGAACGCCAAGAGGAAAAAGTAGCCATCGTTGGCTCCGGTCCTGCAGGACTTACGTGCGCCGCAGAACTGGGAAAACGAGGATATCAGGTTACTATTTTTGAAGCGTTACACGGAATCGGTGGAGTGTTGCGATATGGAATTCCGGAATTTCGTTTGCCCAAAAAAATTCTCGACATCGAAGCAGAACGCATTCAAGCGCTTGGGGTAAAAATTTATACAAACTTTCTTGTCGGAAGAACAGCAACCATTGATGAACTTTTCGACGAATGGAAATTCGATGCAATATTTTTGGGAACAGGAGCAGGAACGCCTTCCTTTATGGGAATTCCCGGAGAAAATTTGAGCGGCGTGTATTCGGCAAACGAATTTCTTACGCGCACGAATTTGATGAAAGCATACAGTTTTCCCGAATACGACACACCGATTCGCATCGGTCAGCAAATTGCAGTGATTGGCGGAGGAAATACTGCGATGGATGCCGTGCGTACTGCAAAACGTTTGGGAGCAGAACGCGCATATCTTATCTATCGTCGTTCGCGCGAGGAAATGCCCGCGCGCGAAGAAGAAATTCATCACGCAGAAGAAGAAGGAATTGAATTTTTACTTCTTACGAATCCGACAAAAATCCTTGGCGATAAAAATAATTGGGTGAACGGTATAGAATGTTTGAAAATGGAACTTGGCGAACCGGACGATTCGGGAAGAAGAAAACCCGTTGCCATAAACGATTCTGAATTTGTTATTCCTGTACAAACTGTTATCGAAGCAGTGGGGCAAAAACCCAATCCGATCATTCAACAAACGACTTCGGGATTGAATGTCGGAAAACGCGGAACCGTTGTTGTGAACGATGTTCAGCAAACAAGCCGCGAAGGGATTTTTGCCGGCGGCGATTTAACACGCGGCGGCGCTACCGTTATTCTTGCAATGGGAGACGGAAAAATTGCCTCCGAGGCAATTCATAAATATTTACAAGAAAAAAAATCGCCAAAGAAAAACGGCGAATTGAAAATCGAAAATGAAGTGCTCGCAACGGGCGCGAAGTGAATTTTCTTTTTGAAAATCACTATTAGAAGTATCCTTGAAGATTTTCAACGTTATGGACGAACAGCATTTTCTGCTCGCAATAAATCCCGGTTCTACTTCGACAAAAGTTTCGTACTTCTGCGAAAGCCAACTTCAAACTTCAAAAACATTTCAGCATACTATGGAAGAACTGAAAGAGTTTCGAACGGTTTGGGAACAATTTTCTTTTCGTTTAAAAATTATTCAGCAGTGGATTTCTGCAATACGCAAATGTTCTGCCGTCGTTACCGTTGGCGGATTGTTGCGTTCACTTGAAGGAGGCGTGTATCGTATCAATGAATCAATGCTTCGTGATGCGAAAAATAATTTGCAGGGAGAACACGCATCGAATCTTGGTTGCGCGCTTGCGTATGAAATCGCAACAATTTTTCATTGTCCTTCCTTTATTGTTGACGCAGTTTCCGTTGACGAATTGGAACCGCTTGCGCGTTATTCCGGTCATCCGTTGATTCTGCGAAAAAGTCTTTCTCACGCATTGAATATTCATTCTACTGCTCGTCGCGCGGCGGAAGATTTGCAACGGAATTATGTTGATTCGTCGTTTATTGTGTGTCATTTGGGAGGCGGAATTTCTGTTGCTCCGGTACGAAACGGAAAAATCATTGATGTGAACGATGCCGCAAGCGATGGTCCGTTTTCTCCCGAACGTACCGGAGGACTTCCGTTGCAGCAATTTATTTCATTTTGTTTTTCAAAAAAATATTCCGAAAACGAAATTCGGAAATTAATAATGGGAAACGGAGGACTTGCCGCGTATCTCGGTACAAATTCTGCGAAAATAGTCGAAGAAAAAATTTCCAACGGTGATGTTCAGGCAAAAGAAATTTTTGAAGCGATGGCGTATCAGATTGCAAAAGAAATCGGCGCAATGGCGACAGTTTTACGAGGAAGAGTAGATGCAATTATTTTCACCGGAGGATTAGCAAAATCGAAAATGCTTACGTCGTGGATAGAAGAACGCGTTCGCTTCATTGCTCCTGTTACGATATATTCCGGCGAAGATGAAATGCGCGCAATGGTTGAAGGTGCGTTGCGCGTTTTCACAGGGGAAGAAGATGTAAAGAATTATTAGCGAAAAATTTTTTTTCAAAAAAAATATGATTCAGAATTTTGAACAACTCATTCAGCAAGCGTTAAAAGTAAAAACGAAATACGTCGTTGTCATTTATCCGAATAATACGGAAACGTTTTCTGCCATTGTACAAGCGTACGAACTGCACATAGCGGAGTTTATTCTCGTCGGCGATGCGCAACTGATTGCACGCCACCTTTCCGAATTCGGAAAGCGCGGCGAACATTTTGGCGTTATTCCCGCCGAAGATATTGATGATGCTTTGCAAAAATCCATCGGACTCGTGCGCAACGGCAAAGGTGATGTGCTGATGAAAGGAGGCGTTGATACCGCAACAATGATGAAAGCGGTGTTGAAAGAAAATGCAGGGATTCGTTCCGAACGTTTGCTCTCCGATATTTTTATTCTTGAATTTCCGCAACGCGAAAAAAATAAATTCGTGATGATTACCGACGGTGGAATGACGCTTGCTCCCGATTTAAAAAACAAAGTGGAACTTGTGAACAATGCTGTTGAAGTTGCGCATGCGTTGGGAAATGCAACTCCGAAAGTTGCGGTGCTTTCTGCAACGGAATTTATCGTTTCCAATCTTGAATCAACAATTGACGCCGCAGCAATTTCCAAAATGAATGAGCGCGGACAAATCAAAGGATGTGTCGTTGATGGACCGCTTGCGCTCGACAGCGCAATTTCTGAAGATGCGGCGGAAGAAAAACGCATCAATTCTCCTGTTGCGGGAAAAGCGGAAATTCTTGTTGCATCGAACATCGAATCGGCGAATAGTCTTGCAAAAAGCACAACGTATTTTGCAAATCTTCGGCTTGCGCACGTGATTGTTGGCGGAAAAGTTCCGGTGCTGATTCCTTCGCGCGCCGATAAAAGCGACGCAAAATTGCTTTCCATTGCGCTTGGCGTTATTATGAGCGAATTTTATGAAACGCATAGCGATTAAGTGAAAAATTTTTTTGTACTTTTGTGCAAAAGAATTTTATGCTTACTCCTTGGAAAAAACTTCAGCAGAATTTTGAACTGAAAAATCATTGGTGGACGTACAGAAACGATGACGTTCTTCTTCCCAACGGAAATTTCGGCGAATATCATTACGTTCATACGAATGGTTCTGCAATGATCATTCCGATTTTGAATGACGGAAAATTTTTACTGGTGAATCAGTTTCGGTATTTAATGAATAAAACAAGTTTGGAATTTCCCTGCGGAAGCGTGAAAGAGAATGCAACGTACGAAGAAACAGCAATACGTGAACTTGCCGAAGAAACACAATGCACTTCCGATGAAATTTTTTGCATTGGCGAATTCAATCCGTATAACGGCGTAGCGGATGAATGGTGTAAAGTGTTTTTAGCAAGAACATTATCGCCAACAAAAGTTCAACACGATGAATCGGAAGAATTTGAAATTATTCACGCATCAAAAAAAGAAATTGATGAAAAAATTTCTCGCGGAATAATTTGGGACGGAATGACGATCGCTGCGTGGATGATTGCCCAAAGCGTTGTTCAATAATCAATTTCGTTTTTTTATGTCTTTCAGTTTTCGTCGTTCGTCATCGGTGTTTTATTTTTTTCTGTTGCTCTTCGCTCTTCTCATTCCGCTCGTTTCATCTCGCATTTTTCTTTCTGCGCAAATCAAAACCGGCGCAGAAGTGTTTCTCGAAAAAAATATTTCTTTGGTTGAAAAAAAACGCGTTGGCATTGTTTGCAACACTTCTTCGTATGTTCACGCGAAAAAGAAAAACATTGTCGAAGCATTGCTTGAAAACAACATCACCATCACGGCACTATTTTCACCGGAACACGGATTTCGCACAAATGTTTCTGCGGGAGAAAAAATTTTCCATCAAACAGATTTTGCAACAGGAATTTCCCTCTTCTCTCTTTATGGAAAAACACTAAAACCAGCGAAAGAAATGTTGCGCAACGTTGATGTTCTTGTGTTCGACTTGCAGGATGTCGGCGCGCGGTATTTTACGTACGCATCAACAATGGCAAATTGTATGGAATCCGCCGCAGAAGAAAACATTCCGTTCATCGTTCTCGATACACCGAATCCGCTGGGCGGAAAAGAAGTTGAAGGGTTTCTTCTCGAAGATTCTCTCCAATCCTTTATCGGAAAATTTCCGATTCCTATTCGACACGGATTAACCATCGGAGAACTTGCGAAGATGTTCGTTGGCGAACATTGGATTTCGAGCAGTGAAAAACTTGCGATGAAAATTATTCCGTGTGAAAACTGGAGCCGCGCAATGCTGTGGAACGAAACAAAACTTCAGTGGATTTCTCCCTCGCCGAATATTGTATCTTCCACTACGGCTCTCGTGTATGCGGGAACGTGTTTGTTCGAAGGAACAAATATTTCTGAAGGAAGGGGAACAGAATTTCCGTTTCAAACCATCGGCGCGCCGTGGATTGAAAAAGAATTATTGCGGAAAGAAATGTTGCAGGAATATTTACCGGGAGTAAATTTTTCTGCAATGGAATTTACTCCGCTGCCGCATCAACAACGGGCAATTTCTCCGAAGTATGCGCACAAGAAATGCAACGGAGTTTTTCTTGACGTTACTGACGAAAAGAAATACGAACCGCTTTCAACAGCGATTGCATTACTTGTTGCGTTGCAAAAATTATTTCCCGATTCGCTTCGTTTCCATGAAACGCAATTCGATAGATTAGCAGGAACAACAAAACTCCGCAAAGCAATTCTTTCCAAAAAAACAGCGAACGAAATTACGATGACGTGGAACGATGATGTAAAGAATTTTATGGAACGAAGAAAGAAATATTTGTTGTATGAATAAGAATCACTCGATAAACACTGAATAAAATGAAATCTTTTTCCAAAACACAATTCGACTTTGACCCGCTTTGGATTGAAGGCGGATTCGGTTCACGTTTTCAAGGATTTCAAAATCTGATGCGGCAACGCATTCGCGATGTTCTCCTCGTTTCGAGTTTGTACGATTTGTATTTGTTTGAAGAAGACGGAAGATTGTACGAACTTATCCGCAACGAATATCACGATTTATACATCAGTCACGCGCCGGAAATTACCCGCGTTTCCAGCGGCGAAGAAGCGTTGAAACTTGTTTCGGAAGAAAAACGATTTGACCTTCTGATTACGACATTGCACATCGAAGATATGCACGCATTGAAATTCGCGCACCGTGTTCGCAATGCAGGAGTTGAAATTCCCATCATTCTTCTGGCATACGACGACCGCGAATTAAACGAGTTAGTACTGCATCACGATGTTTCTCCGTTCACCAAAATTTTTCTTTGGCAAGGCGATTATCGTCTCATTATCGGCATCATCAAACATTTGGAAGATAAGATGAACGTGGAACACGATACGAAAAGCGCCGGCGTTCAATCGATCATACTTATCGAAGATGACATTCGATATTACTCATTGTTTCTTCCCGCCATGTATTCGGAAATACTTGAACAATCGCGGCGGCTGATTGCGGAAGGATTAAATCTGTCGCATAAATATTTACGAATGCGCGCGCGCCCGAAAATTCTTTTATGCACAACGTACGAAGAAGCGTGGAATTATTTTCAACAGTACGAAGAACATATACTCGGCGTTATTTCCGACGTGGATTTTTTTCAAAACGAAAAACAAAATCCGCGCGCAGGAATTGCATTTGCTCACAACGTCAAAGAAAAATACTACGATATTCCCGTTCTCCTGCAATCACATTCAACGGAACATCAGCGAGAAGCGCAGGAAATCGGCGCATCATTTCTTGCGAAAAATTCCGAAACATTGCTCCGAGAACTGCGGGAATTTATTTTCAACTTTTTTTCATTCGGCGATTTTATTTTTCGGACAACCGACGGAACACAAGTTGGCATTGCAACTGATTTACAATCTCTCGAAGAAAATCTCCGCACTGCTCCGATAGAAAGCGTCTTGTTTCACGCGGAGCGCAATCATTTTTCGCGATGGTTAAAAGCGCGCACGGAATTTTTACTCGCATATCAACTGCGCCCGCGTCAACTTTCGGATTATCTTTCGGAAGAAGCAATGCGCGACGACCTCGTTTCATGTCTTCGCAGTTATCGTTCTATTCAACGAAAAGGACTTATTGCGGATTATGTGAAAGAAACATTTGACCCGCAAACCAGTTTTGCTAGAATCGGCGGCGGTTCGCTGGGAGGAAAAGCGCGCGGTTTGGGATTTATCAATGTTCTGCTCAATATGTACGATATTCGGAATAAATTTTCCGGTGTTGAAATTTTTGTTCCAACAACAGTCGTACTCGGAACGGAAGTGTTCGACAAATTTCTTGATATGAATGAACTGCGCACGTTTGCTTTGAGCGCAACCAATGATGAAGAAATCACAGAAACATTCTTACGGGCAAGAAAATTTCCGGAAGAAATTCTTCAACAACTTTTTTCGTTTTTAGAAATGATGCGCGAGCCGCTTGCTGTGCGTTCATCAAGTCTTTTGGAAGATTCGCAGTACCATCCGTTTGCAGGCGTGTATCGCACGTATATGATTCCGAATAATCATAGCAATACGGAAACGCGTCTCGAAGAATTATTGAACACGATAAAACGCGTGTACGCATCAACATTTTTTCATTCGGCAAAAGAGTACATCAAAGCAACATCGTATCGTTTGGAGGAAGAAAAAATGGCGGTGATTATTCAAAAGATGCTCGGCGCAGAACATTCATCGCGCTTTTATCCCGATATTTCCGGCGTTGCGAAATCGTATAATTTTTATCCGCTTCCGCCGCAAAAACCGTTGGATGGAATTATTTCCGTTGCTCTCGGATTAGGAAAAATTATTGTTGACGGAGGAATTACCGTTCGCTTTTGTCCCAAGTATCCGGCGCATTTGCTCCAGTTTCATTCGGCGGAAGAGTCGCTGCGCAACAATCAAACGGAATTTTTTGCACTCCATTTTCCGTACGAAGAAAAAGATTTTCTTTCTATGGAAGATGCGCTCGTACATTCGCATACACTCGACGTTGCCGAACTCGACGGAACGCTTGCGTATGTCGGCTCAACATATTCTCCCGATAACGACGCAGTGTACGATGGGATTTCGAAACAAGGAATTCGGCTCGTAACGTTTGCACCGGTATTACGAAATAAAATATTTCCGCTTCCTCAAATTCTCGAACTGATTTTGGAAATCGGAAGTTGGGGAATGGGAACACCGGTAGAAATTGAATTTGCTGTAAATCTTTCTTTGCCATCGGGAAAATCAAAACAGTTTGGATTATTGCAAATGCGTCCGCTTGTTCTCGGAAGAGAATTTCAGGAATTAAGTTTTGACGATGTAGAAAAAAATAAAATTTTATGCGAAAGCAATCAGATATTAGGGAACGGCGTAAATCGCGACATCTACGATATCATCGTTGTAGATATTCATCGTTTCGAACGCGCGCGCAGCAGAGAAACCGCAAGAGAAGTTGCTTTGTTCAACGAAAAACTTTGTGAAGAAAAGAAACCGTATGTGTTAATCGGTGTTGGAAGATGGGGAACGTTGGACTCGTGGTTAGGAATTCCGGTAACGTGGGACCAAATCTCCGCCGCGAAAGTTATTGTCGAAACACCGTTTAAAGATATGGATGTTGAGCCATCGCAAGGTTCGCATTTTTTTCAGAACATTACGTCGTTTATGGTGGGATATTTCAGTATCAATCCGAAAATACAAAATAGTTTCATTGATTGGAAATGGCTTTCGGAACAAAACGCCGCAGAAGAAAAAATTTTTACACGCCATCTCTCATTTTCATCGCCGCTTGTTGTAAAAATGAATGCGCATCAAAACAAAGGAGTAATTTTGAAACCGGAATAAGCATAATACAAAATGTATTTACGCAATAAACCAACGTGTATTGAGGAGCATCTACAACATTCCGCTTCTTCGTCTCACAAACCACTCAACGGCAAAAAGCAAAATTATTCCGAACAAAATATACTGCCAATGCCACAGTTCAATTTCAGAACGTTGAATATTTTCTTTCGTTTCAAAATTGCGCGTGAGAATTTTTTCCAGTAATGAAGAATAATTTTCTGATGTTGCAAATTCTCCGCCCGTTTTGAAAGCAAGTTGTTCAAGAAGTTGCTTATCCATTGTCGTTTTCAAAAATTCTACTATGAGTGAACCAACGGAAAATTTTCCTTTGTCTTCGCCGATTTGCACATCACCGCGTTTCACTTTTGCAGAATAAGAATAATCTCCAGCATCGAAATCATCAAGTGAACCATTATATCTTCCGCTTCCAATATTTTGAAGAATAAAACTTCTGGAAAAATTTTCTTTCATAACGGTGATTTCAACATCCGCATCATCGAGCGGTTGTAATTGCTCGTTCGAAACTACGCCGGAAAATTCAATCGCTTCGCTTCCACTGAAAATTTGTTTTGTCGGAGTTACACGAATCGGTTTATCGCTCTCGTTTGAAGTAAGCCAGCGAATTGCGTTTGTAAAGAATGTCGGAAGAAAATTTTGAACGGAAGAATTTCCTCCGCTCATCAATTGCCAGCGAAAAATTCCATAACCGACAAATGCTACTGTTCTTTGGCGATTAAGAATATGCGACATCAACAACGGTTCGCCGAGAGAAACATTTTGCAAACGCGAATACGCAAGAACATCCGATTGCACTTTCGCTTCAAAAATAGTTTGTGTTTTGAAAATCGGCGGAAGCGAACCCCACGTTGAAGAAGAAATCGCTCCGCTCGCGCTTACAAGTACATTTGCCGAATGTTGATTTTCCAACTCACACAAAATTTCCAATTCGTTTCCACTTACGGAGTTCCAACCAAACGGAAGAACGCTTTGCAACATTTTCAACTTATTGTAATCAACGCTTTTTCCACCAAGAAAAAATAATGGTGATTGCTTTCGTTGAAATAATTCCACAAGTTGTTGAATTGTTTGCGAACTTGTTGCATTCGAAGGAAAATTCACAAAAATAAAACACTCCGCGCTATCCAAAATTTTTTGAGAAATTACTCCTTCGTAAAACTCGTTCTGTTTTTTTTGCACAAATGTTTGTAATGCGAAATGCCCGTCTTCATTGAGTAATTGTCGAATCACTGCAACATCGGGAGTTGGTGTACCGGCGAATAATACAATCGGCGTTTTACTTTTCAACACGTTCACAAACACATTTTGCAGGTTGTTGCTCGTGGTAAGTTCACCTTTAAGTGAAGAAACATTGACGGAAAACTTTTTTACTCCTTCGTTCTTGAGTTCAACGGAAAATGAAAGCGGAATTTCGCGCTGTTCTTTTTTTAGTGAAATAATCTTTTGTTCGATTTGTTTTCCATTTTCTAAAAGAGAAACTTGTACATTCTGATTTTCAAAACCTATGTTGCGAATGGAAACATCAAGCGGAAGTTTTGTTTCAGCGTACGCAACGTTGTTTGTAACAAGTTTTGAAACGAGAATATCTTTTTGTTCGAGCGTATCGCCAAGTCCGACCGTGTAAATCGGAATACCAAGTTCTTCCGCTTCATATAATGGATTCACTCCTTCGGTAACATTTCCATCGCTGACGAGTAATAACGCTTGCACGTTTTGCGCGAGCATTTTCTTTTTCACATCGGAAATAGATTGCGCAATGTTTGTGAGTTCGCCGTTGAATTGCATCGAATCAATCGCGCGAAGTTCATTCGCTTTTTGTTCGAACGAAAACAATTTCGGGGAAAGTCTGGAAGAAAATTTCTTGAGTTGTTCTTCGGAAAAATTTTCTTTGATAAAATCTTTTCGCAGTTGAGTTCCATTCGGCAACGTCATACTCAAGGAATTATCAAGCAGAATTGCAATGGATGGTTCTTGCTGAAATGTTTTTACCAGCGAAAGAATCGGCTCAAACAACAAAAGCAACAACAAACACAATACAAGCGAGCGAAGTGTTGCAAGAAAAATTCGTTTGGAATTAGGAACGGGAGGAAGTGTAAAGCGGTAAAAAATAAATGCACCAATAATTGCAATGAGAACAAATGCAATCAGCAGAACAATATTTCCCGAAGTAGAAAGATGAAAAGAAGTCAAGGAGATTATGGATTACAGATTACCGCTGATAAAATGAGAATAGCAAAACTTAAAAAAAAGATGATTTTGATTTTTTTCTTCTAAATTATCTTCTATCTGTTTAAAAAATATTCCCGGAATTCTGCGATTTCTTTTTTTTCAATCTCGACATACTTTTCAAAAATTGTATTGCCCACTTGTTTTTGTAATGCAGAAATCCCTACATCAATCAATCGCAATCCCGTTTGCGTGAGTAAAATATTATCGAACGCCAATCCGCCAATGTTGGAAGGTCGTTTCAAATCGCGGTGAACAAATCCCGCGCGATGAAGTTTTTGTAAATCATCTTCAAACACATCGAGCCACAGTTCGCGCTTCTCCACTTCGTACGCTCTGAAATCCAAAGGATAAATGCGTTCCATCACCAACATTTCCGCTTGCAACGATTCGTTAAATTCCAATCGGAGAAATTTTACCACCAAATTATTGATGGTGTTTGCATACTGCATTTTCTCCGCTTCGCTGCCAATTTCGGAACGCGTGTCGCCGATAAATAATTTTCCAACTTCTGTTTCGTTTATTACGATAACGGTGTTATTCGCGCCGGATGATAATTTACGAGGGTATTTCATTACAAGAAATTTTTATTCAAAAAAAGAATTTCATTCGTATCGTTCTCATTCTCTCCATTATTTAAGCGGAAAAATAAAAGTAATGCTGCCCTATTATCCCGATACAACTTTTCAAGTTGTTTGGGATTGTCAATGTTCGCTTGTATATCAAGTTTGTTCATTTTTTGCAGTGAGTTTGAAGATGGCATTACAAAAAAAATTTCTGATTTCCGTTTTGTCATTTTAATTTTTTGCTTTCTTTTTGGGGCGGCAGAAAATTCTCGCCCGTTACCACTTTCTGACCTGTCTTTTGCTCTAAAGCCAGTCGTGCATCTTTCGCAATTTTACCACCCTTTTTTCCTGCCACTGCATTTTGTTGAATACCTTTCGCTTTTTCGCTTTCGGCAATTTGACGGGTAGAAAGTTCCGCCAATGCTGTAAATATCAATTCTGCTTCACTCATGTGGTCTCGTAAATTCTGCGATTTCAATCCCTTCAGATTTTTGTGTTGCTTCACCGATAAACCGCTCCATTCCTGATGAATAATGTTGGTAAGAAATGCAAACTCATCATTCTTGCTCACTCCGCTTTGCTTCCAGTAATCGGTGAGTTTATTTCTTGTTTCCTGCCCAGTCATTCGCTGCTGAATCCATTTTTCGCTGCGCCCCATTTTTTGCCAGTTCTCCCTTGCTCTATCCATACTCAAAGACGGGTCTTGTATTTCCTGCATCCGTTCATAGCCCACTTTTGCTAACCACTGCTTGAAGGGTTCAGCTTTTGGTGAAGGTATGGATTGAATTAACCGCAGCAATTGTTCGGTGTCGGCAACATCGGTTTGGTAAAACTTACCATCAGCCGATTGCATTTTCAGTTGTCCCAAACTATGGGACAACTCACTTCCTTCTGCCCTGAGTTTTGTTTTTAATGCATTCCAATACTTTCTTGGGCGTGGGCTGCCGGTAAGAATTTCAATCACATCAATGATACTGAAAAACCATTTTTCGTTTTCTTCATCATAACGTGTTCTTACTTTCTTTTCTTCAAAAATTTTTATTTTATCATTCATGCTATTAGCGAAGAGAATTCTGTTTTAAAAACTCCCCTATTTTCCCGGTACAATTTCTCAAGTTGTTGGGGATTGTCAATGTTCGCTTGTATATCAATCTGTTCATTTTCAGTAATTGGGTTGAAGTTCGCAGAGAAGGTTATTAGAAGTTGTATCATCACCATTTTATTCATTCTTGTTAGAAAGTGCATCAAACTTAGCTTTCATTGTAGGGTTTCCTTGAGTTAATTTTTTAATCGTCAAATCATCTGCTTTGTCATTCGCTAATCGCAGATTGTTTTCAGAAGATAATAGTGCGTCTTTGGTTTTCTGGAGATGATTAATGGTCTTATCAATTTCTTCAATCGCTTCTTTAAATCTACGACTTGCTAATTCATAATTCCTACCAAAGCCCTCTCTAAATGCATTCATTTTATTCTCAAAGTTGGTAATGTCAATATTTTGATTTCTCACCAAAGCAAGTTCGGCTTTGTATTTCAAAGAGTTCATTGCAGCATTGCGAAGAAGTGTGATAATGGGAATAAAAAACTGTGGTCGGACTACATACATTTTCTGATACTTATGTGATACATCCACAATTCCAGAATTGTAGAGTTCGTTATCTGCTTCCAAAACAGTAACAAGCACAGCGTATTCACACTTCTTTTCTGAACGGTCTTTGTCAAGTTCTTTAAAAAAATCTTCGTTTCTTTTTTTGGTAGCAGTTTCGTCTCCTTCATTTTTCATTTCAAACATGATTGAAATGATTTCATTTCCTACTTCGTCTGTTTCCTTATAGATGTAATCTCCCTTACTCCCTGAACTTATATCGCTGTCCTTTTCAAAGTAGGAATTTTGAAAAGCAGTCGGACGAAGTTTGTTAAACTCAATCTCGCAATGTTGTTCAAGAGTTTCGCCTAACATTTTAGTTGAAAGTTTTAGCTTCATGTCCTTTACACGGGCAATCTCATCATCTTTGTATTTGATGATTGCATCTTTATTTTGTAATTCAGTTGAAAACTGTTGCTTCAATGAACTTTCAAGATTTTGTTTTTCTAATTCTTTAGTCTTTACATCATTCGCCAAATTGTCTCGTTCTTTTTCAACTTTTTGAACAGCTTCTTTTACAGCAAGTTTTTTTTCTGTATCGGCATTTTCATTTTTCGTTTTGAGTTCAGTAATAGTTGCGTCTTTCTTAGCTAATTTATTTGCAAGTTCAAGTTCATGAGTAGATTTAAGTTGAGCTATCTCTTGGTCTTTTTCTGCAAGTTTAGCTTGTAGAGAATTTTTATGATTCGCTTCAGCAAGTTTAACAGCACTTTTCTTGTCTTGCTCAGCAAGTTCTAATCGTGCTTTCAATTCTTCTTCAAATTGATGGTCTCTTACTTGTTTAAGAATATCAGCAAGGCCAGCTTCATCAACTTTAAATACTTTCTTGCAATTTGGGCAAATGATTTCGTTCATAAGAATTCAATTTTTAAAAGTTTATTTCTTGCAGTCAGTTTCAAGTTTACACGGTCGCCATAATTCACAATCTGATATTTTTTACTCACTCGCAAGCAATTTTTCTACAATTGAAATTGCAGAAACGCCTTCCGCTTCCGCATTGAAATTCGGAACGATGCGATGACGTAATACCGGTCCTGCCATTGATTTTACATCGGCAATTTCCGGCGTGTGTCGTCCTTCGATAATCGCTTTTGTTTTTGCGCCGAGAATTAAATATTGCGATGCGCGTGGTCCCGCTCCCCATCGCAGCCAATCTTTGATAAATTTCGGAGAAGTAGAATCACTCGGACGAGTTTTCGTTACAAGATTCACTGCAAATTCAATCACGTTATCGGCAACAGGAACGCGGCGAACTAATTCCTGAAAAAACATTATTTCTTTCGCCGATAAAATTTTTTCCAACTTGGGCGTAACTGCGCTCGTTGTGGATTTTACGATCGCGCGTTCTTCTTTTGCCGAAGGATAATCGAGCCACAGGTTGAACATAAATCTATCGAGTTGAGCTTCGGGCAGTGGATACGTTCCTTCTTGCTCGATGGGATTTTGCGTTGCGAGAACAAAAAACGGTTCATCGAGATGATACGTTTGTCCCGCTGCGGTTACGTTATGTTCTTGCATTGATTCGAGCAATGCGGCTTGTGTTTTCGGCGGCGTGCGATTGATTTCGTCGGCGAGAACAATATTTGCAAACACGGGACCTTTCACAAATTTGAACAATTTTCCGCCGCTCGTATTTTCTTCGATGATTTCTGTTCCGGTAATATCGCTCGGCATCAAATCGGGAGTGAATTGAATACGCGAAAATTTTAAGTCGAGAACTTCCGCAAGCGTTTTGATAAGCAATGTTTTCGCAAGTCCCGGAACGCCGACAAGCAAACAATGTCCGCGGGCAAGTAATGCGATGAGCAAATGTTCGACAATATCCGTTTGTCCTACAATTATTTTGCCGATTTCCGATTTGATGTTTTGATGCGCAGATTTGAGTTCGGTAACGGCATCAACGTCGTTGAGTTTTGATAGGTCTTTTGTGTTCACAATTTTTATTATTTGTTGCGTGTTGCGTGTTGCGAGTTACGAGTTACGAGTTCAACGATGTATAAAACTCGCAACTCGCAACTTGTAACTCGTAACTATTTTAAAGTCTCGATTCCCAGTAAATATTTTTTTTCAATTCGTCAATCCACTTGCGATATTCGTTTGAGCGTTTGTATTGTAACGCAAGTTGTTCGATGCGTTTGTAATCGTCGCGCAGGTTCGCATAGTGTTCGGGCATTTTATTTTTTACATAGACAATTTGAAAACCACTGTTCATTCCTACTGTTGCTCTAAGCGGAATCGAAATACTTCCGATAGACAACGTATCAAGAACGGATTTGAGTTCTGAATCGAATTGTACCATCGGCTGTTCATCCATTGCGCCGCCATTGAGTGCAGTTTCTTCATCTTCAGAAAATTTTTTCGCAAGGTCCGAAAAACTTTTTCCTGCAATAACAGAATCCTTCAACGATTGCAGAAACACCATTGCTGCGGTATCGTCGCTTGCACTTTTTCCGACGCGAATAAGAATATGACGCGGATGAACGGACTCGCCTCTTCGTTCGAGCAATTGAATCACGTGAAAACCGAATTGCGTTTTCACGACGGGCGCAAACTCGTTATCAATCAACGCAAACGCCGCTTCTTCAAATTCTTTTACAAACTGTCCTCTTCGCACAAAACCCAAATCACCTCCTTCGGAAGCAGAACCCGGGTCATCGGAATAACGCTTTGCAAACGAAGCGAAATCCCCGTTCATTCGTAAACTATCTAAAATGCGTTGCGCTTTTTGTTTCGCTGCAAGTTGGATTTCCAAATTCGGTTTCGGTTTAATAAAGATACGCGCTAATTCTGCCGTCGCCGGAACAACGGGCAAACTATCGTTGAATGCTTCGAAAAACATTTCCACATCACGCGCCGAAATATGTTCTTTCCCGAATTTTGTTTGCTGCAATCGCTGTGCAAGAAGTTGTTTTCGCATTTCATCGCGGAACTCGATTTTTATTCTTGCAAGCGACATTCCGTACAGTTCTTCCAATTTTTTTTCGCCGCCTGCTTGCGACGCCCGTTGCTGAACGATGGCGTCGAGTTGCTGCTGAACTTCATCATCCGAAACATTGATGCTTTCTTCGAGCGCTTGCGCGAGTATTAATTTGTCCGTAATCATTCCTTCCAAAATTTGTTTTTGGATTTCCGAAGAAACAGAATCTATACGATTGTTGAACATATAAAAATCCACTTGCGCATTCAGTTCTGATTCGAGAATGATTTCGTTATCGACAACGGCAATAACGCGTTCCAGCGATTTTCGTTGCGCAAAAGCATTGCTTTCGCACATCAAGAGAACGAGGAAGAAAAGGATGAATTTAATTTTCAATGGAAATATCGGAAGTTTGAACATCAACAGAATATTTATTTTTTAAATGAAGTAGAAATTCTTCGTAGCGTTGCCTTCGCAGCGCAATAATCAATCGCTGACGAATTTCATCGCGCACAAAATGATATGGTGATATTTCTCCTTTGCGCTGCATTGCATCTACACGAACGATGGCGTACGCTTGTCCAAGAGCAAGAGGAAAAGAAATTGCTCCCGCTCGCAACGACTGCGCGACATTCCACATTTCTTGCGAGGGAATTGTTTGTTTTGTGAAAAAACGTTTTTCTAATATCTGCACGGTTCCTGCGTTTCTGTTTTTTGAAATTTCAATTTGTGTTTCCCACGCATTGCCGCGTAAAATTTTATTGCGAAATCCATTTGCTTCGTCGCGTAGCCGAAACACAATTCCGCTCAGCATCACTTGATGTTCGGCGGCGATAAATTCATCGCGGTGCGTATGGTAATACGATTGCAATGTATCTTCGTTCATCGCAGTATCGCTTGGAAGATACACTTCGTTTTCCAGCAATCGTTGAATGAGCAGTTGGCGACGAACTGCTTGCATTTGTTCGCGGAACAGTTCATCATCGCCAATACCGCTTTTCTGCGCTTCAAGAAACAGCAGCGTTTCATTCACCCACGCATTGATATACGAGCGGCGTTCGTACTTGGTGCGCAGCGTTTCTATTTGTTGTCGCATTAACATTTCGCCGTTAATTTTTGCGACGTATTCTGCTGGTTGCTGATTGCGGGAACATCCAATGAGTAAACACACTGATATTCCGAGTATCGTTTCTACGAGGTTCAATCAATGCCTCTTCACATGTTGTTGCTATTTCTTTTTTGCAACGGATTTCCGAACAACATCGCGGTACATTTTGACAGAAATTTTTTTCTTCACGCGTTCTATCCATTCGTTTTCCAAACGTTTTGCTTCGCTGTCTTGATAAACGTTGGAAACTTCAGAACCTGCTTCGTCGAACGTTTTCAACCGCGATGAATCTTTGTCGTTCACATAAAAAACCGTGTACCCTTTTCCTTCGACAAGAAACGGTTTGTTGTATGTTCCTTTTTCCATTTTCCACGCTAATCGTGTCATCGTATCTTGGTCAGCAGGAAGCCAATCGAGTAATCCTTTTCTGAGCCGCATCAATATTGAAGCGTTTTCCGTTAAGGCAACCGTATCGAATGTTTCTCCTTTTAGTAACCGTTGGTACGTTTTGTTTGCTAAGGTATCGTTGCCGACATAAATTGCGCTGAGATTGACACGATGAGGAAACCGAAATTTCTCACGGTTATTTTCAAAATACGCATCTAACGCTGAATCGGTAACGGAAATATTTGACCATACTTCCTGCTGTTCTGCGCGGTATAAAATTATTCCGTCGCGAAATTCGTCGAGCATTTGTGAAAAAACGGGGAAGCGTGTTTCTACATCGCTTGCTTCTTCCAATAGTAAAAAATGTTCATACATTCGCTCAAGAACTGCGCGAATATCACTCGGCAATAACGACATTCCATAATTTTCCGGCATTGCTTCCACCAATTTCAAAAGAGAATCCACACTCAAATTTTTTCCGGCATACGAGCATATTGTTTGTTTTCGCATTGCGGAAGGAACGGCATCTGCCCACGCAGAATCTCCTATTACTTTTGAAGTATCAAAGGATTGAAGCATTTGCTGCAATACGGATGCATGTTCTGTGAATGTATATTTTTTACGAAGAGATGCGAGAAATGCCGCTTTATCGTCTTGAAACCGTGAAGAAAGATACTGCGATTTCAATTCTTCTTTCATCGCTTCAAACGTTCCTACGGGATGAATTTCCGTGCATTTGATAATGTGATAACCGTATGGTGTTCGAACAATATTCGAAAGTTCTCCTTTCTTTAAATTGTATGCGGCTTCATCAAACGACTGCACCCAACGACGTCGCGGGAACGTATCAACATCGCCACCGTTTGCCGCACTTCCGGCGTCGTCACTATTGCGTTTTGCAAGAAGCGAAAAATCCGCGCCTTTTGCTTTTACGCTGTCCATTAATGCATTGATTTTTTTCCAAGCGTGCATCGTATCTTCGGGCGATGGATTGGATGAATTGAACCGCGCCATAATGTGACTTGCGCGCATTGAACCGACTGCGGGTTTTCTGTCCGTAACTTGAATAACGTGAAAGCCAAATATTGTTTGAACAGGTTCCGTTGTTATGTCCCCGATGTTCATCGCATAACACGCGTCTTCAAATTGTGAAACCATTTGTCCCGTTGTAAAATAGTACAAATCTCCGCCGTTATTTTTTCCCGATGGGTCTTCTGTTAATTCCTGCGCAAGCGCGTCAAACTTTTCTCCCGCTTGCAATCTTCGAATTGCATCTTGCGCTTTTTGTTTGATTGCATTCGTATCCACTTGCGGTTTCTCGGTTTGAAGCGAATCTTCTTCACTCATTTCCTCCTCTTCTTCTTCTTCGACTTCGGGAAATTTGAATAAAATGTGGCGCGCGCGAATTTCTTCTTTTCTTCGCTCGTACATTTTTTTCACCTGCGGAAGTGTAACTTCCTGTTCCAGTAAATACGATGTTGCCAAGTCATTCCGATACTCGCGGATTTCCGTTTGAACGTCTTGTGTTGTATCAAATCCGCGGGAAAGCGCATCCACAAGTTTCAGTTCGTATTTCACGAATAAATCAAAAAATTTATCCGCTTCATCTTTGGTCAGTGATGCATTTGTAGGTTTTCCACCGTAACGCCGATAGAAATCTTCAAACTTTTGCAACGTAATTTTTTTGTCTTTCCCGATTTCTAAAACGACGGGAGAAGATGCGGCTTTTTTATCTGCTGAAAAAATGGTATGCGGAACAATGCTTATAATGAATGTTGTAAAAAATAAAGATACGATGTACTTTGTCATTGTGGTTCTGTATTTATTGAAAATAAGGAATATGAAAGTTTTAAAAAGTTAAAATTCTGCCAAGTTATATTTGCTTCAATGCTTGAAAAAATCGGCGTAAAATTTACGATTTTTCCTTTTCACTTCAAGTAAAAAAGATTTTTGATTTGTTTAACATTTGAGCGAAAGGAATGAGTTCCATAAAGAAAGAAAAAACCTTCAAGGTTTGAAAACCTTGAAGGTTTCATTATCTGCAGTTTTCAGACTTGCGAATGATAACTATTTTATCACAACCAATTTTCTTGTTTTTACAAATTTGCTTCCGTTTGAACTCGCTGCAACGAAACGATACAAATATATTCCGCTGGGAATATTATCTGCATTCCATGCGATTCGGAATTTTCCCGCAGACAATTCTTCGGAAACAAGAGTTGTAATTTCTTTTCCCAATACATTATAGACTTTCAGCGAAACAAAACTTTCTTTCGGCAAACCGAATTCAATCTCGGTTGATGGATTAAACGGATTCGGATAGTTTTGTGAAAGAAAAAATTCTTTGGGAATGGAAGAAACAATCGGTTCAATTCCTGTTGCGCTTCGTTTTAAAACTAAACGAAACGTATCGCTCACAACAAGATGACCAACGCCAAAAATATCTTGTGCGCGAACAATCCAAAAAACGGGAACCGAATCGCGGGACAATAAATATTTTTGCCGAAGTTTTAATCGTTGCAACGAATACGTCGTGTCTTTGAGATACGTAATAGTATTTCCGGAAATATTCGGTGAATACAATGTTGTATCGGCGAACCCTTTGTTTTCGCAGAAAAGAATGTAATAGGAAACCGTATCCATCGCGTCGGTATCAATTGCTTTTTTCCATTTCACTTGCAGTAGAGTTGTGTCCATCACTTCGCGAGCATTGTTCGCGGGAAGCAATAACGAAAACGGTTTCGGCGGTTTATTTTGCACGACAAGATTTACCATTCTCACTTGATTGCTTGGGATAACATTTCCACCATCGCTCACCATTGCTTTCCAAAATATGTACGCAGAATCGGGTGGATTCGATGGTGTTCCGATTTTTCGTAACAATGCAGCGGCTTTCGAGCCGTAAAATTGAAACGAAGCGAATAATCCGTTTTGCCGAGAAACGGAAGTATCAAGTATATTGGCGAAATCATAATCGGTTGCGAAAATGATTTTATATCGCAGCGTATCATTGTTCGGGTCAGCAGATTCGTTCCAAACGAAACGAAGGGAATCGTTGGCTTTATGAAATTGAATTCGTGAACTATCGAAAGGAAGAAGTAAATCGAATCCCGTTGGCGCGCCTGCAGAAATAATATCCGCTCGTCGTCGCGGAACAATTTGATAGCCGAATGTGTACGGAGGCGATGTATTGGCGAATTGACTTGCAACACCCGTAACCGTAATCGGATATTGCGGCTCGGGTAAATTATCCAAATCCGTATCGTTATCAATAAACATTACTCCGCTTGCAGTCGAATCGTTGATGGCAATTGTTGCAAAACTTCCAGGAAGAGGCCACGTTCCGCTATCCTTAAAAACATTGGTAAATCGTACAAGACTTCCTTCGTAAAATTCCGGTTGCTCAAGCCATTCTGCAATTGTTAAATTGTGCGGAACAATTGGAGTCGGCGTTCCTTCCTGAATTGCTTTAAATCCTGGAGTAGATAATTCTAACTTTCCGCGAAACTGAATTATGGTTCCTTCAATGGTATAAGGCAATCCTTCTGTAATATGAATCGTATCGCCTCCTTGACTTTGCGGAACGAAGAGATTTATTCCTCCCGAAGCATCTTGGACATACGCATCAAGGCGATTGAAGGCAAACGTATGGTCGCTCACCGTTGCAATTCCTTGAACACGAACTGCATAATTGAGATTCACCGCAACTCCGTTTGAATCAACAGCGCGGAGAATTTCGTAATCCAACTGGTGAACGCCGGGAAAGTATCCATATTTTTGTGATGTGAAAAGTAGTCCATTATTATCCATCGCTTCTGCATAGTAATCAATTTTACTTCCGGAAAGATTCACTTGTTTCCGAATGATTGCTCCCCATAGTTCAACAAGAGAATCGGAATTTACACGAACAAAATCGTGCGGCTCGTAACCTTCGTCGTTGATAGAAATGTACAGCAATGCTGTGTCGATCGCAATGTTATCAGCAAAGGTGAACAAAATAGTATCTTGCGAAAAATGCTGAGGAAGAAACGGAATGCGATTGTGCGACACCAATAAAGGAGGCGTATCGCCGATGGTTCCGCAAACTTGAGTCGGATTAAGAAAACCAGGAGTTTTTTTGTTCATTGGCTGATTCAATTTCCATCCGATATCGGGATAATCGTTTACCAAACCCCCGTTGGTAGAATTTGTGAAGTATGTTACTTTTCCGCTGGATAACGTATCGAAATTGCTATCCCAAAGCGCATCGGGAAAATTTCCTTGTGAGGAATTATTTCCTGCGGCGATAAAATCAATTGTTGCCGCATCCGATAACGTTCCGCGAAGCAATTCAATATTGTCGTGTTTCTCTATATCCAAATTTCCAGTGGTATCAAGCACACCGCCGGGAATTGCTTTGCTGAAAAGTACAAGCACGCTATCGCTTGGGTCCAAATCCTGCGTGAGTATATTAGGATTATCCGTTGGAGTTGATAAAACGCAAACAATACGAGTGCCACGCGGCAAATTGTATAAATAATCTTCGAAAGGAAAATCAAGGTGTCCTTCCGTATTATCTCCATTTCCTCCTTTCGCATTTACATCCGATAAACGGTATCCGCGCAAATCTGAAACACCGTCTTTCGCTACAAGTAATTCGATAAATTCTTTTCCTTCGGCAAGCGGCGGATTGAAAACAAATTCATTGATGATGACATCATTTTGATTGTTCCATCCAACAGGAATCGTATGTAGCAATATCTGAAACGTATCTGTGCTTGCTCGTGTATGCGCATAAAAATAATTATCATCCATTGCGCGCACGATCCAGTACAGATGAACGGAATCTCTTCCCGAGGCAAGATATTTATTGTACAAATGAATGCTGGGAATCGTAAAAAAATTATTATATGTTGTCGAATCTCCATTCGGCATTAACGGCATATACATCGAAGAATCGTTGAACGAGGGAGTTTCGGATAAGAGTAAATAGTACAGCACGCCGTCAGATTCATCCGGATCATTGGCATTTTCCCAAATAAATGTTACAGCCGGAACTCCGCCGGAATCTGTAATCGGAAACGGCGTTCCATCGAGCGGAGCGTTTAAGTCAAACGTTGAAGGAAATGAATTATTGACCTGAAGTTTCAAACGAAACATTTGATTGCTCGACGTTGAAAATGTTCCATCGCTTGCATATACTTTCCAAAATACATTTGAAATTTTTTGCGACTGTAATTTATTGATAATCACTTGCGCTCGGATTCCCGTTAATGTTGCAACCGTATCGAAACCGCCGCGTGGAGAAAGTACCGTATCAATTCGATTGGTAAATGACGAATCCGTTGCAAATATTATTTTGTAGCGAACAGGATTATGTTCCGGGTCATTTGCGGCAACCCACGACATTGGGAACTCATCTGCACCATCATTAAAAGTGAATTGTGTATTATCTTCCGGGTCAATGAGGTCAAACGGTTCCGGTGGAGTGTTGGGAACGACTTCAATAATATCACTCATTTGCCGCGGCTGTATCCAGTAGTGTTCATTATAGGGAAATTCCGAGTCGCGTTGAATTGCAATTCCCGTTAAATCCACTGGCCACGTTGGTTGTTCAAACAGATAAAAATTCGCATCGCCATCGAGGAAACACGATAAGGGAAGAAATTCAGGAGTCGTCATAAAAATATCGGCGTCTATTGGGTCAAATGGCCAATTTCCATCTATATACATACATTGCTGAATGGTGATAAGTGTTCCTTCGTACAGTTCAGGCGTTTCATACCATTGGGAAAGCAGAATCGTTTTGGGTGAAATGATTTTATTGAGAGTAATTGTATCCGCAGAAAAGTAAGGATTCGTTAGCCGCGCAGTTCCTTGAAAATGCGTTAGTGTTCCCACTATTTCATATCCGTTGCCTTTGTTGAAATCAACTGCGCCGATTCCACCTTCGTTAAAAATATTTATTCCGCCGGAATCGTCTTGTAAATAAATGTTCACATCGGCAAACGAAAATACGGAATCGCCAACGGTTGCGACTCCACGCACGCGCACGGTGTATCCTTCGTAAAGTAAATTTCCTTCGTTGTCGGTGCTTTTCAATCGCGATGGAGAAATTGCTGTTACTCCTGCAATGTATTTTTGTTCTTCGCTGAATCCACTGAGCCGAGGAACACCATCATCTTTTGCGTGCACAAGGATGCGAATGCGATTTCCATTTTGATTGATTGTTCCCGGAAGTGTTCCGCTAAACGTCGTTTTCTTTTTTCCTGCAACTATGTTTTTTGCAGTTTCAAACATTTGAACAGAATCGCGTTGCGCATTATTGATGATGTAAACCAAATATACCAAACTGACTTCGCTGTTATCAGTAACTTCTGCTATTACCGTATTCGTTTGTCCCAATGTCGGCACGCCAACTGTTCGCGTAACCGATTCAATAACGGGAGCGGTATTCACTTCTCCAACAGAAACATCAGAAATGCTTCGAAGCATAATTCCGTAATTGTCAAAATATGGACTTGTATCATCGTTTTGATATGCAACACCGGAAAAGTTCACGGGATAATCCGGTTCAGAATAATTTCCAACGTTAGTGTTTCCATCCAAATACAATGGTATTGCGCCGGTTCCGTCGGTAATGGTAAGTTGCGCATCATTTCCCGAAGAAGGCCACGTACCGTTTGTTTTTTGACACGATTGAAAACGGATGAGTGAAGATTCATACAATTCCGGATTTGCTAAATATTCTCCAATCGTAAGAACGTGCGGCAGAATTGTTAAAGGCGAAATGCTCGGTGTAATTGTTAGTTGCGGCGATGAAAGTTGTGCGCGTCCATTTTTTGTTGCCAATGTACCGACAACGGTGTATGCATTTCCTTCTGTAATTTGCGTAAGCGGTTCCGGAAAAAAGATATTGATTCCTCCAACGGTATCTTGAAGATAGATGTCTAATTCACTCGTGGAAAACGTAGAAGAGTTGACGATTGCTGTTCCCTTTACACGCGCGGCATATCCCTCATATTTTAAATCGCCGCCTCCGCTGGTTTGCTTGATTCCATCTAAACTATTCGGCGAAACTCCTGCAAAGTATCCGAAATTATCGCTATCAACATACAACGGCGAAGGATTATTATCAATGACGCGCACAAAATAATCAATCCGATTGCCGTTCAAATGAGCCATCGCCGGAATTATTCCGCGATAGATTCCATCGTGATTATTTCCGCTTACCAACGTCATATCTTCAAAGAAAGAAGAACCGCCGTTGATGGTATAATTTATCGTTGCATTCGCAATTCCCCCGTCATCAGTTGCGTGGCAATATATCGTGTCAATGCTATTGGCAAACGGGACAAATGGTCCTCGCCATAATTCCGTTATCGTCGGCGGAAAATTGACCACAGGTAATATTTGTCCAGGATTAGAATATCCCGGAGTTTTCAATGTTGCAGTAATGTTTGCACTCCATCCGATAGCCGCATTATCGTTCACAAATCCGTTTCCTGGACTATTCGTAAAATATGTAACTCTCGTTCCAATTCCCGTAGATAAATTTGTTATCCACGTTGCGTCGGGAAAATTCACTTGCGAATTATTGTTTCCCGTTGCAACATAATCAATTGTTTTCGCCGTATCGCTCCCGTTCGCAAGCACGACGATGTTTTCCGCAGTCGAAAGGTCCATTCTTCCTAACGTATCAAGTATTCCTCCTTCAATCGCTTTAGAAAAGAGCGTAAGTCGTCCATCGCTCACATCAGTATCTTGCGTAAACAAATTCGTATTGACAACGGGCGATTCCAGAACGCAAACAATGATTGTCCATTGAGGAATATCTGCGAGAAAAGCGGATTGAGGAAATGTTAGATGACCTTCGGCAAGAGCGCCGGGACCACCTTTCACCGAAACATCGGAAAGACGAATTCCGCGCAAATCGGCATGGTCTTTTACGACGATGAGTTCAACGTATTCTTTTCCTTCGGCAAGCGCAGGATTGAGATACCATTCATTGATAATAATATCATTATGGTGAAGTTGTGAATACAAACGGAAAGGACATACAACTGCAAGTAAGAAACTGAATAAGAAAAAAATGATTCGGTACATAAAATCGTTTCCTTAAAAATACGTTACGATGAAATAAATTTGATACAAAAATAACTAAATGAACTGAAAAAAATTACTTCTTTTCCGATGAAATAACAAACGTTCTGGAATCTTTTTTAAAGAATCGAATTTCAGAATATGCGTTTTCCTATTTCGCACTCACCGCATTTCGCATCCGCGCAAAAGTAATTGTACAACTGAATCGCGCCTTGTTGATACATTGACGTCTTCATGGAAAATTTTTCCCGAACAAGTTGCTGCTGAATTTTTTTGGTTACCGTATTTTCCGATGAACGAGGCAACAACGAAAACAATGTAAGAACTTCTTTGCGCAGAGCAGCATCCTTAAAAATTCTTGCATACAAAAAACACAACGGAAACACCACGTTCAGCATAATATCACGCGCGCGTTCTTTTCCCACAAATGTTTTCAACGGCGTTCCCGATTCGCTTCCAAAACGATAATGCGTTTTCCAAAAACCTTCCGCCGGCACGATAAAGAGTGATTCCAATTGCCGTAATTTTTCTTTGCTGTTTTTTTCGGAATCTTTGCAAAGAGAAATGAGAACCTTCAACAAATCGCACTTCAACCAGCGCGCAACCATTCTGCTTCCTCCCGCAATGCGTATTGTCGGAAAATTTTCCGGATGCAAACGAAAAAATTGCCAATCGAGCGCGCATAATTGCTTGAGCCATATTTTTTCTCGTATGCGTGTTCCCGTTGTTCGGCATTGTTCCATATAGCGGGCTTCGTTGTGCTCTGCGGCATCAGAAGGAAGGAGACCGGATACAAAAACGTAAACTGCTTCGATGCGCCGCACAAATTCTGTTTCATTTTTTGGCGAAGCGATAGTTTCCAAGAAATCTCTCAATATTTTCAACGGTACGTTTTGCGCAAGTTGTAAAAACGGTTTTTTGTTTTTGGAATATCCGAGCGTTTCAAATATTCCTTCATACAAAACTTGCTCCCACAATGCTTTCTTCCGAAAATCTTTTGAAGAGATGAACGACTGCTCTCGGGGAATTTCTTCGGGTAATCCTTCATCAACAATAATACCGAATGGATTCAGCGGTTCCTGAATTCGAGAAGTACGTTTCTTGTGTTCTTCTTCCGCAAGGAGTTTCATTCGTTCGGAAAAGCGACGAATCTTCATCTCCATTCGCTGTAACGCAAGTTTTGTCAGCCACGATGCTATCAATGACGATGCAAGAGAAATATTTTTTTCAACACACGGAAGCGCGGAACTTTTTTTTACCCGATTCTCGAATTGTTCTGCAATGAACGGAAGAACGCGTGAAAGAGAGACCAACGGAATATGGCGATTCGTCGCAGAACGTGTGAGAAAAACTTCTTCGTTCCCGAATGCAACAACGTGCAAAATGGTGGCGTTATACCGTTTGTCGGTATGATGGCGATGTTGTTTCCACGCTGCAACATCGTTATGAAATTCCACATCGCCGCGATACGTAACGCCGCCAATAATAATAGATGCGTCGAGAAAATCGGGACCACTATCGCTGTTCGATTTTCCCGCATCGAGAACGCAAACGCTTCTTCCGTCGGTTGTTACAAGTTCGAATTGCTGAAAGAATTGTTCTTCCCATAGGTTGCGGAGAAACGATTCGGGAATGTTGTACAAATGTTTTTTCATTCTGAAATAAATTGTCGTGGCAAATTTAGAGTTTTTCTTTGAGAAAGAAAAGTGAAATTGGGCAACAAAAATCTTTATGGTTTTCTCATTGCTTGCTTGGAATTGAAAAGAAAACTCCCTATTTTATGCCCACGAAATTTTCGGTGATGATATAATGGGTTTTTTAGTTTCGAAATGTATGGTGTTCTCTCGATGGTTACTCTTTCCGTTGAGTGAATATCTGTTTGTTTGTATGCGTGTTCCGTATATAATTTGCGGAATGTGTCATTCACTTGTTTTCGCCCACACACACAAAAAAAGAGAAGATATCATTCTCTGTGCATTTCTCATTCTCTGTTCGGAGCAATTGCTGCAACCGCCGTAGCGGGACAAATATTTTCATTCCAAACGTTTTCAATTTTTTTAAAAACGCTATGACACAAATTGTGTTTATAGCAAAATATTTTTTTTCAAATAATTTTATTAGGAGTTTTATATGCGTAGAACTATATTGTTCTTTTCTTTAATGGTAGCAGTAACAATAATGATTTCGTCGTTTTCTACTTCAAATTATCTTGAAGCAACGAATGAACGAGGATTCTGGGGTCAAGTTAAACAATCGAATGGAACTCCAGCAATTATTGGTACAACCGTGAAAGCAAAACATCTTACAAGCAGTTTTCAGTTAACGGGAGCAGTAGATTATTGGAATGGTCCAGGAACCTATAGACTTGAAATTGTTCTCGAAGAAACTGATTTACCTACCGGGCAATACCAAATAACCGCTTTGGATAATAGCGGACACGTTGGTTTTGTTTATGTAACATACCCCGGTAACGCTTTCGTCCGATGTCCGACAATCACGCTTAGTGCTGAATCAATTTATTGATATTACAGCAAGAGGAGAAAAAGAAATTTTTCTCCTCTTATTGGTTTCAAAAAAATAATACAGAAGTGATGAATAATAAACGATATATAGTGGCATTCATATTGTTACATTTATCTTTAAAGTTAATAGTTAACGGTCAACAAGTTGGTTTCCCAAAATTATTACCAAATTTCCCGATAAAACTTGATTCAGGTGGATTTGGAGATATTTATTATTGTAGAACAGTATTAGCTGATTTCGATGGTGACAGTACATTAGAGTTAGCAATTTCCACTGCGCACAACGCCGTGAGAAAAATTCACGTCATAAAACAAGACGGAAGTTACTTGCTTGGCTGGCCTTTAACGCTACCTTTTTCTAATTCTGCTGCTATTGCCGTAGGAAATATTGATGGCGCCGGAAATCTTGACCTTGTTTACTATTCTGAATCCTTGTATGTATTCCACAATAATGGAATACGTTTCAATGGATTTCCAGTTTGGATAAATGACAGCACAAATTCATCGGGTTACACGTTATCATTATATGATGTTGATGGAAATGGAACACTTGAAATCATTACTCAATCTGGTAACAGAGTAATGGTAATAAACAGAAACGGAGAAATGAGAAATGGATGGCCTCGTTACGTTCAGGGTAGTGTTATCAATAAAATTGCGGTAGGAGATTTAAATAATGACGGATTTGCTGAATTAGTAACGACATCAACTGTTTGGTTAGAACCGCCGGGACAATACGTAGCAAACCGAATTAATGTATTTCAATACGATGGTTCTAATTTCCCTGGATGGCCAGTAGAAATTGATTCAAACTATCATTTCGGCGGTGGATGCGATCCAATTATTATTCAGGATTCACCGATAGGTCCGTTAATTGTAATAAATAATAATATTGTTGATTCAACTTTAAATACAAAAAGTCGTTTATCTATTTTTTATGCAAACGGACAATTATTTAAACAATGGCCCATCAGCATCGATAGATATTCAAGCACAATTTCTGTATCCGATATGAATCAAGACGACACGCTTGATATCGTAATTCCAATAGTAGGAAAACTAATGATTTTTTCTTTGAACGGTTACAGTTTTCCAACTCAACTAATGGGTGCAGCAAATGGTATTGGTGGAACTCCAATCGGAAAAGTTTCGCTTTCTAATGGATTAAATATTTTCGGAACAAGAAATTGGTCGCTTAATGATTCAAGCCAAATTCATATTTATGATTATGAAGGAAATCAATTACCGTGGTCTCCATTAATAACTTATGGAATTCCCCGCGCGCCCGTTATCGGTGATTTAAACAATGACGGAGATATTGAATTAGTAGTAGTAACAAACAAAGGATTTGATACATCAGAAACATACCTTTTTGCTTGGACACTCCCCGGCATTTCTTCTGCAAAAGAAAATTTTCCTTGGCCGATGTATGGTCACGACCGTTATCGTACTTCGCAATACGGCTTCGTTCCTCCCGATAACATCGTCGGCGTTCCAATTTCGGAAGAAAACATTCCTTCCGCATTTTCTCTTGCGCAAAATTATCCAAACCCGTTTAATCCGAAAACCACTATTCACTATACACTCTCCACTGCTGCACTTGTAACACTGAAAGTATATGATGTCTTAGGAAGAGAAATTGCAACGCTCTTCAACAACGAAAACAAAGATGCAGGAAAATTTGAAGTTCAATTTGATGCAAGTAATGTTTCAAGTGGAATATATTTCTATCGTTTATCCGTAACACAACTTGGCAAGTTGCGTTACACGGAAACGAAGAAATTTGTTGTGATGAAATAGAAGTAAGAAAAAACAAAAGAGCCAATTCAAACGAACTGACTCTTTATAGAAGGAAAGAAATTACTATGTTTTATTATTCTGCTTTTTGAACAGAATCTTCTTTTTTCTTTGCAGACTTTTTGGGTGCTGCAAACTTTTGTTCGGTATTGAAATCCACCAATTCAAGAATCGCAATTTCAGCAGCGTCTCCATAACGCTGTCCCAGTTTTACAACACGGGTATAACCTCCGGCGCGGTTCGCAACTTTGGGAGCGATAACATTAAACAATTCCTGAACAACATCTCTGTCTTTGATGAAGCGAAAAACTTCACGGCGGGCGTGAACATTCTTTGATTCCGCAGTTTCAGCGGCAACAGCATTCTTCGCCCGAGTAATCATCGGTTCAATAAACATTCGCGCTTCTTTTGCTTTTGCAACCGTTGTGCGAATGCGTTTGCTGCGAATCAACGCAGTGGCGAGCGCGCATAATAATGCTTTGCGATGGCTTGCCGTTCGTTTCAGTTTTCTTCCGGATTTTCTATGACGCATATAGTTCTTCGATTGGATAAAATAGGAGTTCTACAATTATTCGTTGGTTTCGTGAAGATATTTTTCCACATCCATTCCAAAACTTAACCCAAAACCTGCAACAATATCGGAAAGTTCGCTGAGCGATTTTCTACCAAAATTACGGACGTTGAGCAATTCTCCTTCATCGCGCGAAACCAACTCGGCAATCGTTCTTATATTTGCCGCTTGAAGACAATTGCGGGAACGTACGGAAAGCTCAATTTCGTCAATGGCTGTGGTGAGAATTTTCTTAATGCGTGTATGTTCGGAAAGTTCTTCGACAGTAACAATTTCAGGTTCTTTTTCGCCGCTGAGCGTAATGAATAACTGAATATGGTCGCGCAAAATTTTTCCCGCAGTTATTAACGATTCTTCTGGTGTAATGGAGCCATCTGTTTCGATTTCGAGCAGTAATTTTTCAAAATCCGTTTGTTGTCCTACGCGTGTGGCTTCAATGGTGTAATGCACGTTTTTAATCGGCGTATAGATGGAATCCATCGTAATGGTACCAACGGGAGCATCGAGAATTTTTTGTTCATCCGAAGGAACGTAACCGCGGCCGCGGCCAATCGTAAGTTCTACGGATAAATGCGCAGCGCTTGTCGTCAGCGAAGCGATGTGCAGTTCGGGATTGAGTATTTCCAAATCGGGATACACTTCTGCAATGTCTGCGGCATTCACTTCGCGTTTGCCTTTGAAATTCAGTTCGATGCGGCTGAGTTTTTTGTCGTTCAATTTCATCCGCACTTGTTTGAAATTCAGAATCAATTCGCTTACATCTTCAGCAACGCCGGGAAGTGAAGAAAATTCGTGTTGAATGCCTTCAATGCGAATGGAAGTGAATGCTTGCCCGGGAAGCGATGAAAGAATGACGCGGCGGAATGCATTTCCTACTGTTACGCCAAAACCTTTTTCTAACGGTTGAAGAATAAATCTGCCAAACGTCGGAGATTTGACGCTTTCGTCTTCTTCAACTTTGGTTGGCATTTGAACTGAAATTATTGCCATAAGAAAGTATTAATTGTAAAAGAAAAGCCCTAGGTAATATTTCTACTTCGAGTACAATTCAACAACAAGTTGTTCGTTTGCATTCAAAGGAACGTCTGCGCGTTGAGGATGATTGAGAAATGTTCCTCGCATCGCGCCTTTATCCAAAGTGAGCCACGGCATCAGCATATTTTCTTTCATCCGCTTCATTGATTCGTGGATAAATTCCAATTTCTTGCTTTTATCCCGCACCTGAACTTCATCTCCCGGACGCAACAGAATAGAAGGAATGTCGGCTTTTTTATTGTTAAGTAAAAAATGTCCGTGAACAATCAATTGCCGCGCTGCTTTTCGTGAAGGAGCAAAACCAAAACGATAGACAACGTTATCAAATCGGCTCTCAAGAAGTTGAACGAGTATTTCGCCGGTTCGTCCCGTTTTTCGTTGGGCTTTTTCAAAGTAGTTTTGAAACTGTCGTTCCAATATACCATAGAACGTGCGAATTTTCTGTTTCTCTCGAAGTTGAACTCCATATTCAGAAATTTTTGCCCGCTTTCGTTCTAACGCGTGTTGTCCCGGAGGAATTCCTCGTCGGTCTACGGGACATTTTTCTGTAAAACATCTTGTTCCTTTTAAGAATAACTTTTGGTTTTCTCTGCGGCACAATCTGCAACAAGGGTCAGTATATCTTGCCATAAATGAATGTTGTCAAAAAAAAAAACTTATTTCAAATTGTTTAGAAAAATTATACTCGTCTCTTTTTCGGCGGCCGACAACCGTTGTGAGGCATTGGCGTAATATCCCGAATTTGTGTTATCTCCAAACCCGCAGTGAACATAGAACGAATTGCCGCTTCTCTTCCAGAACCGGGTCCTTTAACATACACTTCAACTTTCCGAAGTCCAGCATCGAACGCTTCTTTTGCTGCGGCTTCAGATGATACTTGCGCAGCGTACGGCGTATTCTTTCGTGAACCTTTAAAACCATTTCTTCCCGCTGTTGACCAACTTACGACATTGCCGTAGATATCGGTTATGGTTACGTGAACATTATTGAACGTGGCTTTTACAAAAACTTTGCCATTCACATCCGCAAGAGTTTTCTTTTTCTTTTTGGTAACTGTGGACATGTGTAGATAATATAAAACTTCAAATGAAAAATTATTTCTTCGCCAATGCTTTCTTTTTTCCTGCTACGGTTTTCCGTTTTCCTTTGCGTGTGCGGGAGTTAGTGCGTGTTCGTTGTCCGCGTACGGGCAATCCTTTACGATGTCGTAATCCGCGATAGGTGTTGATATCCATCAAACGTTTGATGCGCATCTGCATTTCGCTGCGCAATGCACCTTCGACCTTATATTCGCTGGTAATGATTTGACGAATTTTGGTTATCTGTTTATCATCCAGTTCGCCGATTTTTGTTTTTTCCGGAACACCGGCGGCGGCAAGAATTTTCTTTGCGCTTGATGTGCTTATTCCGTAGATGTAGGTTAATCCAACTATCGAACGTTTATTTTTAGGTAAATCTACTCCTGCAATACGAGCCATTGTTTACTGTTTCTAATTGAAATGAAAAAATTATCCTTGACGTTGTTTGTGCTTTGGATTTTTACAAATAACACGCACAACACCATTGCGGCGAACGATTTTGCAATTTTCGCAAATTTTTTTTACTGATGAACGAACTTTCATAACGTTAATGTTTATTTATATCGGTAGATAATTCTTCCGCGTGTCAAATCGTACGGCGACAATTCTACTGTTACTTTATCGCCGACAAGGATTTTAATGTAATTCATTCGCATTTTTCCGGAAATATGTACATGGACAATATGTCCATTTTCCAGTTCAACGTTGAACGAAGCATTGGGCAGTGTATCTTTGATTACTCCATCCATTCGGATGGGACCTTGCTTTCCCATAACGCAATTATTCTATAAAGTTAAAATATCCGGTTGCCCGTTTGTTATTGCAACCGTATGTTCAAAATGTGCAGATGGTAATCCGTCTTCCGTTCGAACCGACCAGCCATCGCCGTCAGTATAAACTTTATAACTTCCACTATTGACCATTGGTTCGATTGCTATCGTCATTCCAACGTGCATTTTCGGACCTCCTCCCTCTTTCCCAAAATTAGGAACCGGGGGGTCTTCGTGCAACGTACGACCAACACCGTGTCCAACTAAATCCCGAACGATGGAATAACCGTTGTTTTCAACATATTGTTGCACAGCAGAAGAAATATCGTGGAGTTGTTTGTACGCCATTGCTTTTTCAATTCCAACAAAAAGCGATTCCAGCGTAACGCGCATCAATCGTTCTTTTTCCGGAGATACTGAACCTACGGCAAACGTCCACGCGCCATCTGCAACATATCCATTTTTAATTACTCCGACGTCAAGAGAAATTATTTCTCCATTCTGAAGTCTTCGGTGTTGCGAAGGAATACCGTGAACAACCACGTCGTCAATAGAAGTGCATATACTCGCCGGAAATCTTCCTTTCCCACCTTTTGTATATCCTTTGAAAACCGGTATTCCACCTTCGGAAGAAATAAAATCGTCTGCAATGACATCCAATTCTCTTGTCGTTACTCCCGGCTTGATAAATCCTTCCAACAATCGCAATACAGCAGAAACGATTCTTCCGCTTTCTCTCATCAGTTCGATTTCGCGTTGTGTTTTGAGGATGATTTTCCCCACACACCCTCCTCGTTATCCCCGTCTTCCGCGAATCTTGCCGCCTTTCATAAAACCATCATAATGTCGCATCAACAAGTGCGACTCTATTTGCTGCAACGTGTCTAATGCAACACCGACAATTATCAGTAAACTTGTTCCACCGAAGAAACTGGCAAAATTGCTACTGACTCCAAAACGCACCATAAATGCTGGGAGAATTGCAATGATGGCAAGAAAAATTGAACCAGGAAGCGTTATTTTAGTCAGTACGCCGTCTATAAAATCCGATGTATGTTTACCGGGACGTATCCCGGGAATAAATCCGCCTTGTTTTTGCATATTGTCTGCTACATCTTTCGGGTTGAAAATCACCGCCGTATAAAAATACGTAAAGAAAACAATCAGCACTGCATAAATAAACGAATACGTAAATGAAGTATAGTTAAAATGCGATTGTAACGTTTGTAAAAATGCACTATCAGAATCGGGAAAAAAAGTGAACACTGTTGACGGAATAAACATTATCGCTTGCGCAAAAATAATCGGCATTACTCCTGCCGCAATTACTTTCATCGGAATATATTGCGTAGCGCCGCCGTACATTCTTTTTCCGACTACGCGTTTTGCGTATTGAACAGGAATTCTTCGTGTTCCCTGTGTAACCATTACGACTCCTGCAATGATGACGAACATCAAGACAAGTATAATCATCTCAACGATGAGCCCTCGATTTCCGGTAGCGACAAGTTGAAATTCTTCCCATAATGAAATCGGAAATCGAGCAATTATTCCAACAAAAATTATCAATGATATGCCGTTGCCAATACCATTTTCCGTTATGCGTTCTCCTAACCACATAATAAAAATTGTTGAAGCGGTAAGCGCGATTACAGTACTGACGACGAACAAAAATCCGCTGATACCGCCAGCAATTATTGTTTGCCCATCTGCGTGTAAACTCAATAAGTATTGGCTTACTCCCCATCCTTGCATCAGAGAAATAAGTACTGTTCCATAGCGCGTATATTGATTAAGTTTATTTCTTCCTTCTTCTCCGCCTTCTTTCGAAAGTTTTTGGAAATACGGAAACACGGCGCCAAGCAACTGAATCACGATTGAAGAACTGATATACGGCATTATTCCCAGCGCAAAAATTGCCGCGTTGGAAAATGCGCCGCCGACAAATAAATCATACAAACCAAATAGTGTATTTGCGCTGCGGCTTTGCGCAACCGCTTTTTCCAGAATAGAAGTATCAATTCCCGGAAGTGTTATGTGCGCGCCTACTCGTACGATAAACAGCAAAAAAAGTGTATAAAGAATTCGAATTCGTAATTCTTCAATCTTAAAAATATTGCGGAAACTTTCTCGTAATTGCGTAGCCATTGAAAACTATATCTCCGTTACCGTTCCGCCCGCTGCGATAATTTTTTCTTTTGCTGACTTACTGAATGCGCTTGCAGATACAGCAAGTTTCGTTTTCAAATCACCATCACCAAGAATTTTTATCGGCGTCGTTCGTTTCGCAACAGCACCAATTGCAAAAAGAATCTCCGGTGTTACATTTCCATCTGCGAATTTTCCCGCGCCGGATAATTCATCTAACCGTGATACATTGACAATTTGGTATTCAACACGGAACGGATTATGAAACCCAAACTTCGGAATGCGGCGAATCAACGGCATTTGACCGCCTTCAAACCACGCTTTTAGTTTTTTCCCGCCGGTTGTTGAATGTTGTCCTTTATGCCCGCGCGTAGATGTTCCGCCGTGTCCGCTTCCTTGTCCTCGTCCAATTCGTTTTCGTTTTTTTATCGCACCTTTTGCCGGGCGAAGATTGCTTAAAATACTCGACATATAAAAATTCTTTTAGAAATATTATCTATGCTACTTCTTCAACTTTTACTAAATAATTTACTCTCTTTATCATTCCGCGAATTTGAGGAGTATCGTTTTTTATTACCGAGTAGTTTGGGCGTCCTAAACCAAGCGCAACAATCGTGCGTTTGTGGTTTTCCAACGTGTCTGCGATACTTTTGGTTTGCGTGATTTTAATTTTCTTTTCCGACATAGTTATTCAGTTAATTTACGGTTGTTTCTTCCGTCTCAATCGTAGTTGCTACATTTTGTTTTCGCTTTGTTCCAAACAATTCATTCAACGAAATCCCGCGGCGTTGTGAAACAGTTAACGGGTCAATACACGTCATCAATGCGTTTAAAGTTGCTTTGACAATATTGTGAGGATTTTGTGAAACTCCTACTGATTTTGTAAGAATATCTTTAATTCCCGCAGATTCTACGACTGCACGAACTCCACCTCCCGCAATAATTCCCGTTCCCGGTGATGCCGGCTTCAACATCACTCGCGCCGCACCATATTTGCCAATAACAGTATGAGGAACTGTGCCTTTTAAAATATTTACTTTGACAATATTTTTACGTGCGTCTTCATTTCCTTTTGCAATTGCACTGGAAACTTCGCGCGCCTTTCCAAGACCAACGCCGATATGTCCGTTGCCATCGCCTACAACAACGATAGCGCTAAATCCCATACGTTTGCCTCCTTTGACTACTTTCGTCGTGCGTCCAACGTGAACTAAACGGTCTTTTAAATTCAGTTCGTTTGCTTTAATTCGTAACAATGCTGTTTTTTCTTTTTTTAAAGTTTTTTGAAAAAAATTTTTATGCTGCCGAGGGAGGATTCGAACCTCCACAAACGGCTCCAAAGGCCGGTGTCCTGCCATTAGACGACTCGGCAACGACAACATATTTTCGCGGAGATTTTGTTCTCACTTGCTGTTCTTAATTTAAAACTTCAATCCACCTTCGCGCGCGCCATCTGCAAGCGATTTTACTTTTCCGTGAAATAAATATCCGCTTCGGTCAAACACAACATTGGTGATGTTTTTTTCTAATGCAACGCGGGCAATTTCTTTTCCTACTATTTTGGAAATATTCATCTTTCCTTTTACGTCTTTCAGTTGCTCGGAAAGCGATGGAGAAAGCGTTGATGTTGAACAAAGCGTATTTCCCGCTGTATCATCTATTATTTGCGCATATATATGTTGCAAACTTCGATACACGCATAATCTTGGTCGTTCTGCTGTTCCGGAAATTTTCTTTCGAACGCGTGTTTGAATTTTATGACGCGCAATACTGCGGCTTTTGATAATCATATACCTTAAAAATATTCTCCAAAAATTACTTTCCTGCCGTTGCGGCTGCTTTTCCTGCTTTTTTACGCACATATTCACCCGCATATCGAACGCCTTTTCCCTTGTAAGGTTCGGGCGGTCGAAACGAACGTATTTTTGCTGCCACTTGTCCAACTAATGTTTTATCTGCACCGTTGATGACAATAGAAGTTGGCGTCGGTGCTTTAATCGTAATTCCATCCGGAACCGAAAGCAATATCGGATGCGAAAAACCTAACGAAAGACGAATGCGTTTTCCATGAATTTCCGCTTTATATCCCACGCCAATGATTTCCAATTTTTTTTCGTGACCATTGGTTACACCAAGTATCATATTATTGATGTTCGCGCGCCATAATCCATGCAACGCTTTCACAAATTTTGTCGTTTCCGAAACCATACAGAGCAACTCATTCTTGTTTTGTTCGATGGTTACCGCTGCGTGTACGTTTGCAGAAAGCGTACCCTTGGGCCCTTTTACTGAAAGCGCGTTTCCTACTTTTTTTATCTCAACTCCCGATGGAATTGCTATTGGTTTTCGACCTATGCGAGACATATTTTTTTACTGATTCAATTGGATTACCAAATATAACACAGCACTTCGCCGCCAACACCAATTGCACGCGCTTCTTTATCGGACAAAACACCTTGGGAAGTGGAAACAACGGAAATTCCTAATCCATTCATTACACGAGGCAATTTGTCTGACGAACTGTAAATTCGAAGTCCAGGTTTGCTTATTCTGCGCAATCCGGAAATAACCGGTTGCCCTTCAAAATACTTTAACGTAATCCGAATCGTTTTCTTTGAAGAATCGGCGATTACTTCGTAACTGTCTATAAATTTTTGCTTCACGAGCACGTCGGAAATTGCGCGCTTTACGTTTGAAGATGGTATTTCTACAACTTTACGTCCAGCGTGTAACGCATTTCGTACTCTCGTCAAATAATCTGCTATTGGGTCAGAATGCATACTTTTTCTTAAAAATCAAAACTTTTTCGTTGTAATGAAAAACTACCAACTGGCTTTTTGAATACCAGGAATTTTTCCATCTAATGCAAGATGACGAAAACATAAGCGACAAATACCAAATTTCCTAATGTACGAACGCGGTCTTCCGCACATACTGCACCTATTGTGTTTGCGAACCTGGAAGCGTGGTGTTTTTTTTGCTTTTTCTCGCATTGCTAATCGCGCCATAAATGATGTTTCCTTTCTCCGTGTTATGCTGTCTTTGCTTCAATGATTTGCTGACGTTTTACAAACGGCATTCCAAATGCTTGCAACAATTCGTACGATTCTTCGTCTGTGCGCGCCGTGGTTACTATCGTGATATCCATTCCAAACAATTTCGTTACTTTGTCTACGTCTATTTCCGGAAACACGACTTGTTCTTTCACTGCAGTCGTGTAGTTTCCGCGACCATCAAACGATTTATCCGATAGCCCGCGAAAATCTCTTATTCGCGGTATTGCAATATTTATAAACCGGTCAAGAAATTCATACATTCGTGCGCCACGCAAAGTAACGCGCACGCCAACAGGCATTCCTTCTCTGAGTTTGAAATTTGAAATTGATTTTTTTGCTTTTGTTATCACCGGTTTTTGTCCGACAATTTGTTCTAATTCTTTCGTAACAACTTCGAGAATTTTTGCATCTTGCTGCATTGCTTTACCGATTCCAACGTTCAACGCAATTCGTTCTAACTTTGGAACCTGCATTACATTATGAAATTCAAACCTCTTCATTAATGAAGGAACGATAGTATCTTTCCATAAAATTTTCAAACGCGGCGGAATTTTTTCTTCCGGCGCTTCTTTAACCACCCCTTTCGACTTTTCCTTCGGTTTTTCTTTCGGTTGCGTTTTTTCTTTAGCCATTGTTTTTCTTGTTGCTCTCGTTTTTAAAACATTTCTTCACAACTTTTGCAAACACGCATCATCGTTTTGCGCCCGGTTGCAACATCCGAAACCTGTTTTCTTCCAAGCCTCGACGGCTGATTGCATTTGGGACAAACAACCATCACGTTGGAGACATGAATAGGACCTTCGCGCTGCGTTCTTCCGCCTTGCGGATTTTTCTGTGTCTTTCGTGAGTGGCGCGTAATTATGTTCACTCCTTCTACTATGACGCGTAAATCATCACGGAACACTTTGAGTATACGCCCTGTCTTTCCTCGATCATTTCCCGCAACAATAATTACTGTATCGTTTTTATGAACTTTCATCGGTCTTTTTTTACAAAACTTCGGGTGCTAATGAAATAATTTTCATATACTGTCTATCACGCAATTCACGTGCTACGGGTCCAAATATTCTCGTTCCCCTCGGTTCTCCTTGCGCATTCAAAATAACTGCAGCATTATCGTCGAATCGTATGAACGAACCATCTTTTCGTTTCGTTTCTTTTGTTGTTCGTACAACAACCGCTTTATGCACTTCGCCTTTTTTCACTTCTGCTCCCGGAATTGCACTTTTAACCGAAACAACAATGACATCTCCGACTCCTGCGTATCGTCTTTCGTGACCTCCGAGAATACGAATACATCGAACTTTTTTGGCGCCCGAATTATCAGCAACTACTAAATTTGTTTCTTCTTGAATCATCGCACGTTTTCTGTATTATTTTGCACGTTTCACAATTTCTACTAATCGCCATCGTTTTCGCGCACTCAACGGACGCGTTTCCATTATTTTTACCGTATCCCCAATATGCGCGTCGTTCTTTTCGTCATGCGCCATAAGTTTGGTTGACTTTTTTTGGTACTTTCGATAAATAGGGTGTGGCACTTGACGTTCTATTTTTACAACAATCGTTTTCTCGTTGACATCGCTTACAACAACGCCTATTCTTGATTTACGTAATTTTCGTTTAGGTTGAACTTCTTGCATCGTATATTGCTTATTTCTTATTCTGTTGTGCAAGTTGGCGCTCGCGAAGAATCGTTTTCATTCTCGCTATATCGCGACGCACTACACGGACTTTTATCGGACTCTCTAATTGGTGTGTAGCAAGGCGAAATCTTAACTGCGCAAGCATTTCTTCTTCGCTACGAATACGCTCCGTTAATTCTTTTTCCGACATTTGTCGAATTTCCAATGACTTCATTTTTATTTTTATTTACAAACCGATTCGAGATACAACTTTAGTTTTGATAGGAAGTTTATGCGATGCATTCTTAAATGCTTCTTCTGCAATTTCACGCGTTACTCCGCCAAGTTCAAATAATATTCTTCCCGGCTCAACGGACGCAACCCAAAACTCTACAATTCCTTTACCGCTTCCCATACGCGTTTCAGCAGGTTTTTTTGAAACCGGTTTTGAAGGAAAAATACGAATCCAAAGTTTTCCTTCTCGCTTCATCAATCTGCTCAACGTAACGCGACATGCTTCTATTTGGCGTTGGGAAATCCATCCCGGTTGCATTGCTTTCAAACCATAATCACCAAAGGAAAGATACGCTCCGCGCGTAGCAATTCCTTTCATTCGTCCCCGTTGTTCTTTTCGGTATTTAACTCTTTTCGGTGCTAACATTGTTGCTCAATATCAATTGCTAATCTCGTTTTATTTCCAAAATGTCTCCGCGACAAATCCATACTTTCACGCCGATTGCTCCATAAACGGTGTTCGCTGTCGCACGATAAAAATCTATGTCGGAACGGAGCGTTCCCAACGGAATGCGTCCTTCTTTATATTGTTCAGCGCGCGCAATTTCCGCTCCACCCAAACGACCGGAACACATCACGCGAATTCCCATCGCTCCCATTCGCATTGCCGCCATCATCGCGCCTTTCATCGCGCGACGAACTGTTACGCGACCTTCAATTTGTTGCGCAATTTGGTCTCCCACTAATGCCGCATCTAATTCTGGGCGTTTTATTTCTTGGATTAATACTTTAATTTCTTTGTTAGAAATTTTGCAAAGTTCTCCTTCTAACAACTGGATGTCTTTTCCACTTCTTCCGATAACTATTCCCGGTCGCGAAGTAAATATCGTTACTTCAATGCGTTTTGCTTTTCGTTCGATAAGTACGCGTCCAACTCCTGCTTTCTTTAATCGGTTGAAAACATACTTGCGGAGATTTAAATCTTCCTGCAATTGATGAGAAAACTCCTTCTTGCTCGAATACCAATTCGAATCCCACGAACGAATTCCTCCAAGACGAAAGCCAATCGGATGTGTTTTTTGACCCAATGTTACTCCTCTGTAGAAAACGTATAATGTAACATATTATTTCTTACCTTTCTTTGATTGAATATCAGCAACAACCAATGTTAAATGATGCGAACGCTTGCGAATGCGAAACGCTCTTCCCATCGGCGCAGGAAGAATCCGCTTCATTGTCGGCGCCTGATCCACGTATGCTTCTTTTACAAATAATTGCGCCGAAGAAATGCGCGTCTTTTCCTCTTTCTGCTGTAAATTTGCCACAGCAGAACGAAGTGTTTTTTCGCATACTTTTGAAGCATGCTTGGTTGAAAAATGTAGTACCGTTAATGCTTCTTCAACATTTTTTCCTCGAATCATATCTACAATCAACATCATCTTTCGAGGCGAAGAATTTGTGTATCGTTTTATTGCGCGTGCTTCCATCGAATTTCTCTTACGCTTTCGTTGTCGCTTCGCTTTTCATTCCCGGATGCCCGCGAAAGATACGCGTTGGCGCAAACTCGCCAAGTTTGTGACCGACCATTCCTTCGTGTATGTACACAGGAATAAACTTATTGCCATTATGTATGGCAAACGTGTGCCCAATAAAATCCGGCGTAATCGTTGATGCGCGCGACCACGTTTTGATAACTTTTTTTTGTCCGCTGGAAATCGCTTTCACTTTTTTTTCTAACTTGGGATCGACAAACGGACCTTTTTTGATTGAACGAGACATTTTCTTTTTTTCTAACTAATTGTTTCTTCTGAAAACCTAAACAAAGAGTAATTATTTATTTTTCTTTCGAACGGTTTTATATCCTTTGGTTTTCCATCCCCAAGGAGAAACAGGATGAGGATTGCCTTGCGGAGATTTTCCTTCGCCGCCGCCGTGTGGATGGTCAACAGGATTCTGCACTACACCGCGCGACTGCGGACGAATTCCTAACCAACGTATTCTTCCGGCTTTTCCGTAACTAATATTGAAATGGTCAAGATTTCCAACGATTCCTACGGTTGCATAGCAGTTTTCTGAAACCGTTACTACTCTTCCGGAAGGAAGTTTTATCTGAGCTTTTTCATTTTCTTTTGCAATCAACTGCGCCGAAGTTCCTGCGCTTCTTGCAAGTTGTCCGCCTTTTCCCGGTTTCAATTCAATGTTATGAACAAACGTTCCAACCGGAATTTTCGAAAACGGAAGCGCGTTGCCAACTTTTATATCTGCGTCGGGACCAGCGAAAACTTCTGTGTCAACTTTTAATCCATCGGGAGCAAGTATATACGCTCTCGCTCCGTCTGCGTAAAGCAATAATGCAATGCGAGCATTACGATTCGGGTCATATTCAATAGCAGTAACTTTTGCCGTAATACCACGCTTTTCTCTTTTAAAATCTATGATTCGATAAAACCTTTTATGACGTCCACCACGATGTCGTGAAGTAATATGTCCATTATTGTTTCGCCCGCCGGTACTGGGAAGAATTTTGATGAGCGATTTTTCGGGATGCGATTTCGTTATCTCATCAAACGTGGGTAATATTGCATGCCGCGTTCCGGGTGTAATTGGCTTTAACTGTCGAATTCCCATCGGAGTATAGTTCCTTAGATATTTTCGAAGAATTCTATTTTGTCGCCCTTTTTCAAGGTAACAATTGCTTTTTTCCAATGTCGCGTTTTACCAACAAAACGACCTCGCTTGGTTGTTTGCGATTTCGTTTTTCCTTTTACTGACATTGTGCGAACGCTTTCAACGCTCACGCTAAATTTTTTTTCTACTGCGCGTTTAATTTCTATTTTATTTGCGTGGAGTTCCACTTCAAATGCGTAGTGTCCTTTTTCTCCCAAGTCCGTCATTTTTTCTGTTACGATGGGACGATGCAATATTCCTATCATTATTCTGTTCCTCCAAACGATTGCTCAATTACCGTAACCGCGCTCTTTTGAAATAAAACAATTTCGCATTTCAGTATTTCGTATGTTGATGCTTTTTGCGCTTCAAGAATTTGTAACGACGGAATATTTCTTCCGGCGCGCAGAATATTGTTGTCAGCAGACTGTGTAAGCAATAGCGTTTTCTTTCCGTCTATTTTCAATGCTCTGAGCACATTTGCCATTTGTTTTGTTTTCGGTTCTTCAAACGTAAAATCTTCTACAATTTTTATGTACGAATTTTTCGCCATATAACTGAGCGCAGATTTCCTTGCAAGACGTTTTACTTTTTTAGGAAGATCAAACCGATAATCTCTTGGCTGCGGTCCAAAAATTGTACCGCCGCCTTTCCAAAGCGGTGAACGCGCAGAACCCATGCGAGCGCGACCGGTATGTTTTTGCTTCCACAGTTTTTTTCCAGAACCGGCAACTTCTCCACGCGTTTTTGTTTTACTTGTTCCTTGCCGCTGATTTGCAAGGAACGATTTTACCGCCTCATACATAGCGTGCTGATGCGGTTCAATTTCAAACACATCAGGCGAAAGCAGCACTTTTTCTCCGCTCAACGAACCGTCTTTTTTGTACACTTCAAGTTCCATTTTACTTCGCCTTATGAATTTCTACGTAACTATTGATATGCCCGGGAACTGAACCATGCACAAATAAAATATTCGATTCGGGAATTATCTTGACAACTTTTAAGTTTTTCACAGAAACGCGCTCTCCTCCCATTCTTCCTGCCATTCTCATTCCTTTAAATACACGAGAAGGATATGACGAAGAGCCAATAGAACCGGGAGCCCGCACTCGGTCGCTTTGACCATGCGTTTTTTTGCCTCCGCCAAAATGGTGGCGTTTGACTACTCCCTGAAATCCTCGTCCCTTTGATATTCCCACCACTTTAACAACGTCGCCGACAGATACTATTTCGCTAATGTTTATTTCCATTCCTGCTTTTACTTCAGAAACATTTTCTTCACGAAATTCTTTTAATTTTTTGGCTGGAGTTACTCCAGCTTTCTGAAAATGACCTGTCATCGGCTTGTTAACCAATCGCTCAAGTTTGTCAACAAAACCAAGTTGCACAGCATTGTATCCATCGGTTTCGATTGTTTTTACTTGAACAACTCGACAAGGACCTGCTTCAATTACGGTACAAGGAAGCGCTTCTCCGTTATCTGCGAAGAAACGCATCATACCTAATTTTTTTCCTAAAATTCCATTCATTGGTTGATATGAGAATTAACTATTTAACTTCTACTTCGACTCCGGCGGGCAAATCAAGTTTCGTAAGCGCATCAACGGTTTTGTTTGAAGAACCGAGAATGTCAATTACTCTTTTATGAATTCTCGTTTCAAACTGCTCACGCGATTTCTTATCTACGTGTGGCGAGCGCAACACGGTATACACCGTTCGTTTTGTTGGAAGCGGAATTGGTCCCGCAACAACAGCGCCGGTAGATTTCACCGTTTTGATAATCTTTTCTGCAGACTTATCTATTAATTGATGGTCGAATGACTTTAACTTGATTCGAATTTTTTGACCGCTCATGAACCGTGCTTCTTTTGTTATTCAATAATCTTTGATACAACACCAGCGCCTATTGTTCGTCCTCCTTCGCGCACAGCAAATCGCAAGCCTTCTTCCATTGCAATCGTTGTTATCAGTTCGCACGTGAGGTTATCAACATTATCGCCTGGCATAATCATTTCTACGCCTGCAGGCATTTGAATCACGCCTGTAACATCGGTTGTTCTGAAATAAAACTGAGGACGATATCCATTGAAAAATGGTGTATGGCGCCCACCTTCTTCTTTTTTCAAAACATAAACCTGTGCGTTAAATTTCTTGTGCGGGGTAATCGAACCGGGTTTTGCAATAACCATTCCTCTTTCCAAGTCAGTCTTTTCAACACCGCGCAACAATAATCCTGCATTATCACCGGCGCGAACTTCGTCTAATTCTTTGCGAAACATTTCAGCGCCAGTTACGACTGTTTTTTTATGGGCTCCAAGACCAATAACTTCGACTTCGTCTCCAACTTTTGCGTGTCCGCGTTCTACGCGTCCCGTTCCAACTGTTCCGCGTCCGGTAATTGAAAACACGTCTTCAACAGGCATCAAAAACGGTTTGTCCACATCTCGTTTTGGAATTGGAACGTATGAATCAACGGCGTCCATTAATTCTTCAATGCATTTAAAAGCCGGGTCATCAATTTTTGTATCGGCTTTTAATGCGCCTTCCATCGCCTTCAGTGCAGAGCCGCGAATAATCGGAATCTCATCGCCGGGAAATTCATATTTTTTCAACAAATCACGAAGCTCAAGTTCTACCAAGTCTAACAACTCGGAGTCGTCAACAGCGTCGCACTTATTCATAAACACTACTATTCTCGGTACGCCAACTTGACGCGCAAGAAGAATATGTTCACGCGTTTGAGGCATTGGACCATCTGTAGCCGCAACAACAAGCACTGCGCCATCCATTTGCGCTGCGCCCGTAATCATATTCTTTATATAATCTGCGTGACCAGGACAATCAACGTGTGCGTAATGACGGTTTGCGGTCGAATATTCTACGTGAGCAGTAGCGATTGTAATGCCGCGCTCTCGTTCTTCGGGCGCATTATCAATGCTATCAAACGTGCGAACCTGCGAAAGTCCTTTTTTTGCCAATACCATTGTGATAGCGGCAGTTAAAGTTGTTTTTCCGTGGTCAACGTGACCAATGGTTCCTATATTAACGTGTGGTTTACTACGGTCAAATTTCTCTTTTGCCATAATGATTACTCCTTAATTGGAAAAAAAATAGTGAATAAAATTTTTATTAAAACTTGTTATGCGGCTTGCGCTTTCCCGCCGGTAATTTTTTCAATTATTTCATCCGAAACACTTTTGGGCGTTTCTGCATAATGCGAAAGTTGCATTGTAAATATTGCCCGTCCTTGCGACATTGAACGAAGTCGGGTTGCGTACCCGAACATTTCGGCAAGAGGAACAAGCGCTTTTACCACTTGTGCATCTTTTCGCAACGTCATTCCCTCAATCAAACCTCGTCGAGAATTGAGGTCGCCAAGAACGTCGCCCAGATATTCTTCGGGAGTTACTACTTCAACCGACATATACGGTTCAAGAATAACAGGATTTGCCTTTCTTCCCGCTTCTCTCGCGCACATTGAACCGGCAATTTTAAATGACATTTCGTCAGAATCAACTTCGTGATAAGAACCATAATATAACCGCGCTTTTACATCTACCACAGGATAACCTGCGAGAATTCCGTTACGGAGTTGTTCTTCAATTCCTTCTTCTACTGCGGGAATATACTCGCGCGGTATTACTCCTCCTTTAATATCATCAATAAATTCAAATCCTTTTCCTTTTTCATTTGGTTCAATTTCTATTTCCACGTGCGCAAATTGACCGCGTCCTCCCGATTGCTTGACGTGTTTATACACATGCGAAACTTTTTTCTTGATTGTTTCCCGATATGCGACCTGCGGTTTTCCAACATTTGCTTGAACATTAAATTCACGCTTCATTCTGTCCACAAGAATTTCCAAATGCAGTTCGCCCATTCCGCTGATAATAGTCTGTCGCGTTTCTTGGTCGGAAGACACGCGAAATGTTGGGTCTTCATCTGAAAGTTTTGAAAGCGCTTCGGATAATTTTTCTTGGTCTGCTTTTGTTTTCGGTTCAATGGCAACCGAAATTACCGGTTCGGGAAACTCCATTCGCTCGAGAATTATTGGGTCGCCTTCATCGGTTAATGTATCGCCCGTTCGTGTAGATTTCAAACCAATTACCGCTGCAATTTCTCCCGCATAAATTTCTTCAACGTCTTCTCTGTGATTTGCGTGCATTCGCAATATTCGTCCGATTCTCTCTTTTCTTTCGCTGACAGAATTGTAAATATACGAGCCCGCTTTTAACGTTCCCGAATACACTCTGATGAATGTTAGTTTCCCTACATATTGATCGGTCATTATCTTAAACGCAAGCGCTGCAAATTTTTCTGCGTCAGTAATTTTTCGAATTACATGGTCGTGGCGATGCGGATGATGACCTTTTACTTCGCCAATATCTAATGGACAAGGAAGAAAATCAATAATTCCATCGAGGAGGTTTTGCACTCCTTTGTTTTTAAATGATGAACCACAAAAAACAGGAATTATGCTAACCTTTAAGCATGCTCGTCGTAACACATCTCGAATTTCTTTCGGAGTGATTTCTTTTCCATCTAAGTATTTTTCAAGCAATGTGTCATCTTCGCTCGAAACAGATTCGAGAAGTTGGATTCGATATTTTCTTGCCGCATCTTCCATATCTCGCGGAATATCTATATCTTCAAATGTTGTTCCAAGCGATGTTTCGTTAAATATTCTTGCTTTCATTGTGATAAGGTCGACAATTCCAGAAAAAATATCTCCTTCGCCAACTGGAATATTGACCGGCACAGCATTTGCCCCCAATCGCTCTTTTATCATTTCTACGACGCGAAAGAAATCTGCTCCAACGCGATCCATCTTATTGACAAACGCTATTCGTGGAACCCCATATTTATCCGCTTGTCGCCAAACCGTTTCCGATTGAGGTTCTACGCCTCCTACCGAACAAAATAATGCTACTGCACCATCTAAAACTCGCAATGAACGCTCTACTTCAGCCGTAAAATCTACGTGTCCAGGAGTATCAATAATATTTACCCTGTGATTATTCCAGAAACAAGTAGTCGCAGCACTTGTAATGGTGATACCACGCTCTTTTTCCTGTTCCATCCAATCCATCGTAGCAGTACCATCATGGACTTCTCCTAATCGGTGCAAAACACCGGTATAAAATAATATTCGTTCAGTAGTAGTGGTTTTTCCCGCATCAATGTGCGCCATTATACCAATATTTCGAACGCGTTCTAACGGATGACTTCTCGCCACAAATATATTTCCTGTTTCTAAATTATTATGAAGAGCGATGAGTTACCAACGGAAATGTGCAAATGCTTTATTTGCTTCTGCCATTTTATGCACATCCTCTCTTTTTTTTACGGATGCTCCTTCTTTATTTGAAGCGGCAATTAATTCCGACGCAAGTCGCAACGCCATTGATTTGTCTTTTCTTTCTTTTGCATATCCAATCAACCAACGCATTGCAAGAGCTTCAGAACGATCTGGCCGAACCTCGGTCGGAACTTGATATGTTGCACCGCCGACTCGCCTCGCACGAACTTCTAACAGCGGACGAGCATTTTCAATTGCTTTCCGAAAAATATCTATTGCATTCTGAGAAGTTTGTTTTTCTATTCTTGCCATCGCGTTATAGACTATTCCTTGAGCAATATGTTTTTTACCCCGTCGTAGAACATTGTTAATAAATCTTGCAACCTGAATGTCGTTAAATTTTGGGTCAGGAAGAATCGTCCGTTTTTGCGCTCTTTTTTTTCTCACTTTACTATCCTTGTTTTTTAGGTTTTTTTGCACCGTATAATGAACGCGACTGTTTTCTATCCTGAACTCCCTGTGTATCAAGCGTTCCACGAATAATATGATATCGAATACCAGCCAAATCTTTAACGCGACCTCCGCGAATCATGACTATTGAATGTTCTTGTAAATTATGTCCCTCTCCAGGTATGTATGCGGTTACCTCTCTTCCGTTAGAAATCCTCACACGTGCTACTTTGCGAAGCGCAGAATTTGGTTTTTTGGGAGTTGTTGTGTAAACGCGCGTGCACACGCCTCGTTTTTGAGGTGAGCTTTCAAGGGCAGGTGCTTTACTCTTGTACCTTTGTTTGGTGCGTCCCAAACGTACTAATTGATTAATTGTGGGCACTCTTTATCTCCGAGTATGGATTAACTTAAAGTAATAGTTTAAAAATTTAGGGTGAAAATATACTAACTTAATAAATAACTACCAAACTTTATTTCAAAAATGGTTCTCGTATTTCCGCAATATTTTTTTCTTCTTTTAGTCGTATTGACTCTTCATAGAAATCCGGACGCGAATCCTTGGGAACAACAATAATTTCTTTGAACTTTCTTAATCCAGTGCCGGCGGGTATTAACCGTCCAACAACAACATTCTCTTTTAATCCCCGCAAGTAATCTACTTTCGCCTCAATAGATGCTTCAGCAAGGACTTTTGTTGTTTCCTGAAAACTCGCTGCGGATATAAAACTATCTGTTGTTAATGCGGCTTGCGTAATCCCTAACAACACCGGCTCCGATGACGCTGGACGTGTTTCTCCGTACTCGATTATTTTTTTCCCTTTCTTTTTCAGTTCAGCATTGAGTTCGCGGATTTTTTTTCTTAAAACAAGTTGACCTTCTTTAAGTTTAGAATCTCCTTTTAGTTTAACAACCACCATTCGGGAAATTTGTTCGTTCTCTTCGTTAAAATCCGATTTGTTCACATAATCTCCCTCGAGAAATTTTGTATCTCCCGGATCGGTAATTTTTACGCGCTGCATCATTTGTCGAACAATGACTTCTATATGTTTGTCGTTTATCTTTACTCCTTGCATTCGATACACTTCCTGTATTTCATTCACCAAATATTCTTGAACTGCATTTACACCTTTTATGCGAAGTATATCGTGAGGATTAACCGAACCATCAGTAAGCCGCTCGCCTGCGCGCACTACATCTCCATCCTGTACCAAAATATGTTCGCGCAACGGAACTGTATAATGTCTCTCATCTTTTTTATCGAGACTCACGATTGTTACTTCTCGTGAACCACGAATTTGTTTTCCGAACTTCACAATACCGCTTATTTCTGCAACAACCGCTGCGTCTGCACGACTTCGCGCCTCAAATAACTCCGTTACACGCGGAAGTCCGCCGGTAATATCTCGAGTTTTTCCAATATTCCTTGGTATTTTTGCTAATATTTGACCTGCTCGAACGGTGCTTTCTGTATCAACCGTTATATGCGCACGTACGGGAAGAATATAAGAACCTAATTTTTCTCCTTTTTTATTTGTTACAAGAAGAGTTGGCGTAATTGTATAATCTCGAGACTCGATTACAACTTTTTGTATGTGTCCGGTTTGCTCATCAGGTTCTTCCCGGTACGTTACTCCATCTGTAAGACCCTCATAATGAACAACTCCGCTATGGTCACTGATGATGACTGCATTGTAAGGATCCCATTCATACAATAACGCTCCTTTCTTTATTTCCTGTCCATCTTTAATTACTAATAATGCACCATACGGAACATCATATTTTGCAAGAACTTTATGGTCAGCGTCTAAAACTTGAATCAAGCCACCTCTTCCTGAAACAATTTGCTTCTTTGCTCCGTCATCTTCTAACTGAATTACTTTCACTCCTTCAAATTTTACTTTCCCATCAAACTTGGAAACAATATTCGACTGTTCCGCAATTAAACTCGCTGTTCCGCCCGTGTGAAATGTTCGAAGCGTTAATTGCGTTCCCGGTTCTCCGATTGATTGTGCGGCAATTATTCCTACTGCTTCTCCCGGCTCGACTAACTTCAATGTTGCAAGACTTCGACCATAGCATTTTGCACAAATTCCTCTGCGTAATTGACACGTAAGCACCGTTCGAATTTCGACCGATTCAATTGCCGTTTCGCTTATTTGCGCCGCTTCTTCTTCCGTAATCAATTCGCCTGCTTTCACTATCAATTTCCTCGTGATGGGATCCTTAACATCGTGCACTGCTACGCGACCAAGAATACGTTCCGAAAGCGGTTCCTTAATGTCTTCGCCTTCCTTCAGCGCGCTGATAACTATTCCAAAAATCGAACCGCAATCTTCTTCTGCAACGACTGCATCTTGTGCAACATCCACAAGTCGTCGTGTAAGATAACCCGCATCTGCTGTCTTCAACGCAGTATCAGCAAGTCCTTTACGCGCACCGTGCGTTGAAATAAAATATTCCAACACCGTTAATCCCTCACGAAAACTTGCGATTATCGGATTCTCAATCAATTCTCCGGCAGACCCCGACATACTTTTTTGCGGCTTATGCATCAATCCGCGCATTCCTGCCAATTGTCGAACTTGCTCTTTCGAACCGCGTGCGCCGGAATCTACCATCATATACAATGAATTAAACCCTTCTTTTGAATGTTGCAACGTTTCAAATAATCGCTCTGCGATTTTTGCCGTTGTTCTGCTCCAAACATCAATGACTTTATTATATCGCTCGCCGTCTGTAATAAATCCATTGAGATATTGGTCTTCTATTTTATAAATATCTTTTTCCGCTTTCGAAATAATGTCTTCTTTTTCTTTCGGCACAACGACATCTCCAATGCTCACGGATAATCCGCCTTGCGTCGCAAAAGAAAATCCGGTGGCTTTTAGTTGGTCAAGAAATTCTGCCGAACGAACGTTTCCGCAACGACGATAGACTGTGGAAACAATTTGGATAAGTCTGCTTTTATTGAGCAATTCATTGATAAATCCAAGTTCTTTCGGAACAATTTGGTTAAAAATGACACGCCCGGTTGTTGTTTCAATCAATTGGTTATTGACGCGTACTTTAATCCGCGCATGCAATCCAATTTCTCTATAGTTATACGCAACAATTACTTCACTGGGCGAAGAGAAAATTTTTCCTTCTCCTTTATCGTTCTTTTTTGATTTTGTTAAATAATACAAACCCAGAACTTGGTCTTGCGTCGGATACACAATCGGTTGACCGTTCTGTGGATTTAAAATATTATGGCTCGAAAGCATTAATACGCGCGCTTCCAACTGCGCATCAAACGAAAGCGGAATGTGAACAGCCATTTGGTCGCCGTCAAAATCCGCGTTGAAAGCGGTGCAAACCATCGGATGAATCCTAATCGCTTTTCCCTCAACAAGTACTGGTTGAAACGCTTGTATTCCCAATCGGTGCAATGTTGGCGCTCTGTTCAACAATACCGGATGTCCATCAATGACATTTTCTAAAATTTCCCACACTTCCGAACCTTTGCGCATCAATATTTTTTTGGCACCTTTTACTGTTTTCGTGATTCCGCGTTCAATCAATCTGCGAATAACCATCGGTTGAAACAACTCTAACGCCATTTCCTTAGGCAATCCACATTCGTGCAACTTCATTTCGGGACCAACGACGATAACAGAACGACCGGAGTAATCAACACGTTTTCCAAGCAAGTTCTGTCGAAAACGTCCTTGTTTTCCTTTTAAAATATCTGAAAGAGATTTCAGTGCGCGATTATTTTCTGTTTTTACCGCAGTTGCTTTTCGCGAATTATCGAACAATGAATCTACCGATTCCTGCAACATACGTTTTTCATTTCGAAGAATAACTTCCGGGGCTTTTATTTCCACTAAACGATGAAGCCGATTGTTGCGAATAATAACGCGACGATACAAATCATTCAAATCAGAAGTCGCAAACCTTCCTCCTTCGAGCGGCACTAACGGGCGAAGTTCCGGAGGAATAACCGGAATAGCATCCATAACCATCCATTCGGGTTTATTTGGTCGTCCATCTTCACGCGCGCGAAATGCACCGAGCACGCGCAGCCGCTTCAATGCTTCTAATTTTTTCTGTTGCGATGTTTCTACTTTTACTTGTTCTCGAAGCGTATGATATGTTTCTTCGACGTCTATGCGTTTCAATAACTCACGAACAGAAGGACCTCCCATCAGTGCAATAAATTTGCGCGGGTCTTCATCGTCTAATTCCTGATTTCCCGCAGGAAGCGATTCTAATACTTCAAGATACTGTTCTTCGGAAAGCAAATCGAGTTGGCGCAATCCCGAAACCCCCGGTTGCACCACCACAAAACTTTCGTAATAAATTATTTTCTCCAAATCTTTTGTACTAACGCCAAGCAGTTGCCCAATTTTACACGAAAGTGATTTGAAAAACCAAATATGCACCACGGGAACTGCAAGCGAAATATGTCCCATGCGTTCACGGCGAACTTGTTTTTGTGTAACCTCTACTCCGCAACGGTCGCAAACAATTCCCTTGTACCGAATGCGTTTATATTTTCCGCAGTGACATTCCCAATCGCGCGTTGGACCGAATATTTTTTCACAAAACAATCCGTCTTTTTCGGGACGAAACGTACGATAATTTACAGTTTCGGGTTTTGTAACTTCTCCGCGAGACCAATCCAGAATCGTATCTGGAGACGCCATCACGATGGAAATGCATGAAAATGATTTTTTGAGTTGCTTGGGTTTTGTATCTGCTAATCCGTAAACCATTCTTTAACCTTTATACTTGTTCGTTCAGAAACATAAAAATGAATAATTATTCTACTTTGATATCTAATCCGAGTCCTTGCAATTCTTTCACCAACACGTTAAACGATTCAGGAATATTCGAGTCGAGGAAATTTTCTCCTTTCACAAGCGACTCATAAATTTTTGCGCGTCCAGAAACGTCATCAGATTTCACAGTGAGCATCTCTTGAAGCACGTGCGTTGCTCCGTACGCCTCAAGCGCCCACACTTCCATTTCTCCAAAACGTTGACCGCCAAATTGCGCTTTCCCGCCAAGCGGTTGCTGCGTAATCAGCGAATATGGTCCGATGGAACGCGCGTGAATTTTGTCGTCAACCAAATGAGAAAGTTTCAACATATAAATTACTCCAACGGTTACTTCTTGGTCAAACGGTTCCCCCGTTCTTCCGTCATAAAGCACTGCTTTCGAATTTACGTTGAGTTCCGATTTTTGTAATTCTTTTTGAACGTCGCCCCACGTTGCTCCATCAAATATCGGCGTTGCGTATTTTACTCCGAGTTTCTTTCCCGCCCATCCAAGCGCTGTCTCAAACAATTGTCCAAGATTCATACGAGACGGAACACCGAGCGGATTCAATACCATATCAACCGGAGTTCCATCTGCAAGAAACGGCATATCTTCCTGCGGAACAACTTTTGCAACAACTCCTTTGTTTCCGTGACGACCTGCCATTTTATCGCCAACAGATAACTTTCGTTTTTTTGCAACATTTACTTTTGCAAGTTGAACAATTCCCGGCGGTAAATCGTCGCCCAGAATTATTTGCGTTCGGTCGTGTTTGTGCTGCGACCTTAAATCGCTGACTTTCTTGAAATAATTCTCGTATAATCTCGTAAGTAATTGGTTTTTCTTTTTCTCTTCTACCCATTCTAAATTGTAATCGAGTGTTTCGAGATTCTCCATGCCGATAAACGAATCTTCCGCAAACTGTTTCCCGCTTCTGAAAACAATATCGCCATCAAGCGTACGAACGCCGATGGATTTTTCTCCCGTGAGTAATGCGCCAAGTTTACTTTGCAACTTTTCGTACGTTTTACGCAAATCGTCATCTAACGTTCTATCGAAACCATCAAGTTTCTTTTTATCTTCTTGTTTGGTATCGGGGTCTTTCCTTTTTCTGCCAAATAGTTTTGAGCCGATAACAACGCCTTTCATTCCGGGCGGCGCTTTATACGATGCGTCTTTGACGTCTCCTGCTTTTTCGCCGAAAATTGCACGCAACAATTTTTCTTCGGGCGACGATTCCGTTTCCGCTTTCGGCGTTATTTTCCCGATAAGAATATCTCCTTCGCGCACGTCCGCACCGATGCGAATCAATCCGTTTTCATCGAGGTCTTTTGTCGCTTCTTCGCTTACGTTCGGTATTTCGCGGGTAAATTCTTCTTCACCTCGTTTGGTGTCGCGCACCTGCAATTCGAACTCTTCAATATGAATTGATGTGAACACATCTTCCGAAACAAGACGTTCGCTAACGACTATTGCATCCTCAAAATTATATCCGTTCCACGGCATAAACGCAACAAGAATATTGCGACCCAAAGCAAGTTCGCCTCTGTCTGTTGCGCAACCGTCGGCAAGCACGTCTCCCTTTTTAATACGTTGTCCAACGGAAACCAGCGGAAGTTGATTGATACACGTATCTTGATTTGTTCGGAAAAATTTCATCAGCGCATATTCCGTGCGCTTTAAATCTTCAAAACTTAACAATGATTCTTGCGTACGCTCATCAATATCGTATTCGACAACAATTTTTTCAGAATTCACTTCTACCACGGTTCCGTTTCGTTCGGCTACAATCATTGTTCGCGCATCGCGCGCAAGTTTCTGTTCGAATCCCGTTCCGACTATCGGCGATTCTGTTCGCAATAGAGGAACTGCTTGACGTTGCATATTGGAACCCATTAATGCGCGGTTAGCGTCGTCGTGTTCCAAAAACGGAATTAATGCTGCTGCGCCAGAAACAATCTGACTTGGAGCAACATCCATATATTGAACTTCATCTGGAACCGCGGCGGGGAAATCTCCGCGTAAGCGGGCGCGCACTCGTTCATTCACAAACTTTCCTCGCGTATCAAGTTCTTCATTCGCTTGCGCAATGGTGAATGTATCTTCTTTATCCGCCGATAAATATTCAATTTCTTCAGAAACTTTTCCGGTGGAAACTTTCCGATACGGCGTTTCGATAAATCCCATATCATTCACTTTTGCATAGACACACAAGGACGAAATCAAACCGATGTTAGGACCTTCGGGCGTTTCTATCGGACAAAGGCGACCATAGTGAGTATAGTGAACGTCGCGGACTTCAAATCCTGCGCGCTCTCGTGTTAATCCTCCTGGACCTAATGCCGACATGCGCCGTTTGTGCGTTATTTCGGCAAGCGGATTTGTTTGGTCCATAAATTGCGACATCTGATTGGTGCCGAAGTATGAATTGACAACGCTCGTAATTGCCCGCGCATTCACTAACGCTTGCGGTGTTAGTGTTTCTTTTTCGCGCAAATTCATTTTCTCTCGAATCGTGCGCGCCATTCGCGCAATTCCTATGTTGATTTGTTGCGCCACTTGTTCGCCCACGGTTCTTACACGACGGTTTCCAAGATGGTCAATATCGTCAACGGGTTTTTTGCCTTCTTGCAATTCGATTAAGTATTTGATGATGGCAATAATATCTTCTTTCGTGAGCGTTGTTGTGTTGGCGGAAGTTTTCATTCCCAAACGTTGGTTTAATCGAAATCGTCCGACTTCTCCAAGGTCATATCGTTTGGGATTAAAGAATAATTTTTCCACTAAATTGCGAGCGGTTGCAGAATCCGGCGCTTCTATCGAGCGAAGTTGCTGATACATCGCGGCTAATGCATCTTCTTCTGAACGCACGGGGTCTTTCAATATCGTGTTTGCAATTAATGACATTTGTCCCGAGTCGCTTTTGAAAAACGCGATATTTTTTAACGACGATTTTGAAATTCCTTCCAGTAAGTCTTCTGTTAACTGCGTGTCTTTCGTCATCAGGATTTCTCCCGTCTTTCTATCAATGACGTCGCTGCAAACAGTGCGTCCGATGTAGCTTTTCAAATCCACTTTCCGAACATCAACTTCTTCGACAAGGTCAAACAATTGCAAAATTTCATCGTCGGAAGAATATCCCAACGCACGCAATAAAGTCGTTACAAGAAATTTTTTCTTTTTATCTATATACACAAACATCATATTATTGATGTCGGTAGTAAATTCTACCCACGCGCCGCGGAAAGGAATGATGCGTGCAGAAAAAATCGGCACACCGTTGGGATGAATTGTTTCGCTATAGAAAACTCCGGGCGAACGATGCAATTGCGAAACGATTACGCGTTCAGTCCCATTGATGATAAATGTTCCTCGAAACGTCATTGCGGGAATATTTCCAAGATAGACTTCCTGCTCAACAGTATCGAGCACTTCACGCGCTTCGTCCGTAAGCGGAACAAGCCGCAATTTTGCTTTCAATTGGAACGTATAACTTAATCCGCGCTCTTGACATTCTTGAATGGTTGCCCGCGGACGGTCTATGTAGTATTCGACAAATTCAAGCGCAATACTTTCTCGAACATCAACAATAGGAAAGTTTGCATGGAACACTTCTTGCAATCCAACTTTTTTCCGTTTTGAGGGTGAAACGTTGTCTTGTAAAAATGTTTCCCACGATTCGACTTGCACATTAAGCAAATCGGGACTTTGTATTATATCGGGAATTCGTGAAAAGGTAATTCTGTCGCTTGTGTTGATATTGGGGGTTTTCAACTTCACAACTCCTTAATGTGAGTGAATGAATTTGTTTTTAAAAAGAAAAATAGATATCCGATTCAAAAAAATGAATCGAGATGCAATGAAGATGTTTTCAAAAAATTTGTAAAACAAAACGATGGCCGCCGCTGTTGCAGCAGCCACCAAATGTACGAAATCGAGATATTTTTACTTGACTTCTACTTGAGCGCCGGCTTCTTCCAGTTGTTTTTTCAGTTTTTCCGCTTCGTCTTTGCTGGCTCCTTCTTTCACGTTTTTCGGCGCGCCATCTACTAAATCTTTTGCTTCTTTTAAGCCAAGACCGGTAATTTCTCGAACGACTTTGATGACGCCGATTTTATTTGCACCTGCCGCTTTTAAGATTACGGTAAATTCTGTTTGCTCTTCTGCTGCTGGAGCGGCTCCGGCGGCGGGGCCTCCGGCAACCATTACGGGTGCTGCTGCGCTCACGCCGAACTTTTCTTCAAGGGCTTTTTTTAATTCTACAATTTCGAGTAATGAAAGCTTCTCAATTTTCTCGACTATTTCGACTATGACTGACATAAAAATAATTTTCCTTTATAAAAAATAATATTGTTAAAATGAAATGAAATTACGATACAGGTTGAAGTTTCTTTTCCAACGCATCAAGAAAGTACACGATATTTGCAATCGGACTGTTGAGACTTCCCAAGATAGAGGCTATCATTTCGGGACGTGATGGTAATGCGGCAATTTTTTCAAACTGCTTTCCATCAAATACCTGGTTCTCAAAAATGCATGCTTTTACCGAAAGTTTATTGGTTTTCTCTATAAATTTTTTGAGAATTCTCGCCGGCGCAATCGGGTCTTTGACTCCCAACGCAAGCGCCGTCGGTCCAACAAGTTTCGGTTTCAACGCATCTGAATAGGAGGTCGTTTCCAGCGCTCTTGCGACAAGAGTATTTTTTACAACGACGTATGGAACGCCTTCTTTAAAGAAATCGCGGCGAAGAGTGTTGATTTCTTCTACGGTGATTCTGCTAAAGTCTGTAAAAAATACGCTTTGCGCTTGCTGCAAATGTTCAGTGAGACTTGATACGATTTGTGCTTTTTCTGAACGATTCATTCTTGTTTGGTTTTTGGTTTTTGTTTTTCGTCTAATGAGAAGCATCACTCGAGAGTGAACATTAAACGGTGATTGATTAATGATTTGAAGTGCGTAAAACTTTTGTATTCTCTTCTGTTATTTGTGTATAACGTTCGTCCTAACTTGCTTAATGCAATGCCGCGATAGAATTTCGGTCTATTTGTACGCTTGGTCCCATCGTACTCGAAAGAAAAATGCTTTTAACATATTGACCTTTTACCGTGGATGGCTTCAGACGAATAATCGTTGAAAGAAATGCAGAAATATTTTCTTCTAATTTCTGCGCATCAAAATTTGCTTTCCCCACCATTGCGTGAACAACACCGGCTTTATCTACGCGGAATTCGATTTTCCCGGCTTTTACTTCTTTCACCGCTTTGGCAACTTGTGGAGTTACTGTTCCGCTTTTAGGATTCGGCATTAAACCGCGAGGTCCTAATATTTTTCCTAATTTTCCGAGTTCGCCCATAACGTCGGGAGAAGCAATAATAACATCAACATCACTCCATCCTGATTGAAGTTTTTCGAGGTATTCTTGATACCCTGCGAAATCTGCGCCGGCTTCTTTTGCTTCCTGGTCAAAGGGAGATTTTGCAACAACAAGCACACGAACGGTTTTTCCTATTCCATGCGGAAGCGAAACAGTGCTTCGTATCGCTTGGTCTGCTTTTTTCGGGTCAACGCCGAGACGAATTGCAACATCAACTGATTCAGTAAATTTTGCTGTTGCTGTTTCTTTTACTTTGCTTACTGCTTCAGAAAGCGTGAGTAATTTCTTTGCGTCCACTTTTTTTGCTATTGTATTGTATCGTTTTGAATGTTTCATTGCGATAATCGTAAGAGAGGGAAAATGGGAAATTATTGTTCAACGGTTACGCCCATGCTTCGGGCGGTACCTTTTATCATTTGCATTGCAGATTCAATTTCGAGCGCATTCAAATCGGGCATTTTGAGTTCTGCTATTTCGCGCACTTGTTTTTTTGTCAGTATTCCTACTTTTGTTCTGTTCGGTTCACCGGAACCTTTTGGTATTCCAAGCGATTTTATTATTAACACTGCCGCCGGTGGAGTCTTGGTAATAAACGTGAACGACTTATCGGAATACACCGTAATTACAACGGGTATTGTGAGTCCCTGTTGCGATTGTGTTTTTGCGTTAAATTGTTTGCAAAACTCCATAATATTAACTCCCTTTTGTCCGAGCGCAGGACCAACCGGGGGGGCAGGAGTAGCGCCGCCTGCAGGAATTTGTAACTTTATATAACCTGTAACTTTCTTCATTGGTAAAAATTATTTTAACTGTTATTTAATTTCTTCTACTTGGGCAAAATCTAATTCGACCGGAGTTTTTCTTCCGAAAATACTAACGATAACTTTGAGTCGCATCTTTTCTATATTCACCTCCTGCACCGTTCCCATAAAATTGCTGAATGGACCATCAATTACTTTTACCGCCAATCCTACACGGTATTGTGTAGAAGATGATTCTTGGTCGCCTTCTGTTTCCAGTTTGCCAAGAAATCGTTTGACTTCGTCGTTTCGGAGAGGAATCGGTTTATTTTTATCGCCAACAAAATTTAACACTCCGGGGGTTTGCATAATAAACTCTCGCACTTTTTGGTCCATACGAAGTTGAACGAGTATGTATCCCGGAAGATAGGTTTTCTCTTTACTGCGTTTTTTTCCTTCAAAAATTTCAAAAACTTTTTCCTTAGGAACCTCAACACTTAACACACGTTCTTCAAGTCCTTCGTCTTGCCTACGCTTTTCTATTTGTTGCTTTACTTTCCCTTCGGTTCCGGTTACACAATGAAGTACAAACCACCGCGCAGGCGTATCTGTTGCAACTATATTTACCGTTTCGTTCATTATTTAGTAAAGAAATTTTACAATTAGACTCAACAAATTGTCCACTAAAAATATAAACAACGCAAGAACGCTGCAGACAGATGCAACAATTAATGTCGAATCTTTTAATTCGTCTTTTGAAGGCCACGTTACTTTACCAAGTTCTTTTACAATCTCGGCGGAAAATGCTTGAATTTTTTCTTTCATATTTGTAAAAATCAAATTAATGGCACGTCAGGAGGGACTCGAACCCCCAACCTGCGGTTTTGGAGACCGCTGCTCTGCCAATTGAGCCACTGACGTATCCAAACTTCTCTGTTATTTCGTTTCTTTATGCAACACGCGTTTATCGCACCATTGACAATACTTCTTGTATTCTACTCTTCCCGATTGCTTTCGCTTATTTTTGGTGTTCGTATAATTGCGACGCTTGCATTGCGTACATTCTAATGTTATTATTTCGCGCATAGATTATGTGAAGAAAATTCAGTTTTTATCTTTCATGAATTTTTTTTCTGTTAAAAAAATGTTTATCTGAGCTTGCGACCGGGATTGAACCGGTGACCTCTTCCTTACCAAGGAAGTGCTCTACCAACTGAGCTACGCAAGCAAAGTTGTTGCTCATTTTAATTATGAGCGGGAGACGGGACTCGGACCCGCGACCAACAGCTTGGAAGGCTGTGACTCTACCAACTGAGTTACTCCCGCGGTCTTTATTGTGTCAGAAATTCTTTCCCTCTATTTTGGGAAAAAGCAAATACTCTGAACTTCTTTGCGTGGGCAGGGAAGGAATCGAACCTTCGAAGACGCATGGTCGACAGATTTACAGTCTGTTGCATTTGACCGCTTTGCTACCTACCCAAAACTTTGAGCTGGCGACCAGACTTGAACTGGTGACCTGCTGATTACAAGTCAGCTGCTCTACCAACTGAGCTACGCCAGCAAGAATTGTTGTGCCAAAGTTATTTTTCTCAAATAAAAAATGTTCTCTACTATTTTTTGTTCGATATTCGATGGGATAAAAAATAAAAGGGGCGTGAATATACGAATTTATTTCTTCTCACAAACTCAAAATGAAAAAATTTTATACAAATTTTTCCCCACATTGCATAGATGTTCCTCGCAAAAAATCCGCAGCGCTTAGTCTTTTTTTCCCTTCTCTTTGCAACGTTATCAACTCGATCACACCGTTGTTAACTGCAACCGCTAATTTGTTATGAGTATCAACAATCGTCCCGCTTTCGGCGATGGGCTTTTCTTTGTTGAATAATATTTTACTTTCATATATCTTGATTGTGCCTCCTCTGAATGTCGTGAACGCGCACGGTGATGGAGATAAGCCACGAATAAAATTATGTATTTCTTTCGCGCTTTTCTGCCAATTTATTTTACAATCACTACGAAATATTTTGGGCGCAAATGATGCAATACCCTTTTCTTGCTGTTGCTCGCGAACTCTATTACTTTCGATTAATTGAACGGAATGTAAAACGAGTTCCGCTCCTGTATCAGCAAGGATATCGTGTAATTCACCCGCCGTTTGAACCTCCGAAATTGATACCCGAGCGCGCAAAATGATATTTCCCGTATCAACTTTTTCTTGAAGGAAAAAAGTCGTTACGCCCGTTTCCCTTTCACCATTAATGATTGCCCAATTGATTGGCGCCGCTCCTCGGTACTTGGGGAGTAGTGACGCATGGAGATTTATCGAACCGAATCGGGGAAACATAAAAACTTCTTTCGGCAATATGCGAAATGCAACAACGACTATTAACTCCGGCGCCAATTCTCTGATATGGGAATAAAATTTCTCATCCTTTATTTGCATTGGTTGTAACAACGGAAGTTGGTGTTTCATCGCAAATTCTTTTATCGGCGAACTCCGCATCATCAACCCTCTTCCTTGTGGTTTATCCGGAGCGGTAACTACGGCACAAATTTCGTGACGATGTTCAAACAATATTGAAAGCGACGGAACTGCAAATTCCGCAGTTCCCATAAATAATATCCGCATTGTTATGCTACTATTTTTTCTTCTTCAATTCCCGCGCCGTTACTGTCGGATATTCCGTTTCTACTTCTCCACGCTCAATACTTTTTAACGTAGGAAGTGTTTTTCGAAACTGTTCTTTTTCCATTAAATCTACAAACAGCACACCGTTAAGATGGTCAACTTCGTGAAGAACAACACGAGCAATCATACCACTCGTTTTCAATATTGTTTCTTTCCCGTTTAAATCCAAGTACGTTACAGTAATTGTTTCTGCCCGAGGTATGCTTCCTCGTATACCGGGAATGCTTAAGCACCCTTCTTCTATTTTGCAATTTCCGCCGCGAAATACTATTTCCGGATTCATCATAACAAGCGGCTGCTCATTCTCAAATCCTTCCATTTCAGAAATATCAACGATTAACACTCGTAGCAAAACTCCTACTTGATTTGCGGCAAGTCCAACTCCGGAAGCGTTATGCATCGTTTCAAACATATTACGGACAAGGGTAATTACTTCATCGGTAATTTCATTTATCGGTTTCGCTTTTTTTCGCAGTACGTTTGTGCCGTAAGTATAAATTGGTAGTAATGCCATTCTATAAAAGTTGTTATTTAAAAATTCTCTTAGCTCCCACATAACGGGATTTATAGTACGAACTTTGCAACGACGAGATGGTAACGCCAAACGACTCGCTCGCATGCGCAAACAAATCATCCTCGAGAAATATTCCAACGTGCGAAGGAGCGGTTCCGTTGGTATTAAAAAACACAAGGTCGCCAAAATGCAAATTCGCTTGCTGTACGATTTCTCCTCCGCGCATTTGTTCGTCGGATGTGCGCGGCAAAGAAATCAACAACGCATTTCGGTAAATTCTTCGGGTGAACGCAGAACAATCAATACCATTTTCGTCTTCGCCGCCAAATTCATACGGAACGCCAAGCATCAAGAGAATCTCTTCCATTACTTGTTCTCGTTTACTCTGCAAGTATTCTCTGCTGTTCGCTTTTTCTCGCGCTTCGGAACTTTTATCGTTTGTCGCGCGCGCGCGTTCATCTATGGTTTGCTGTTGGTGCGTATTCTCTTTTTTTTTCTGCGAAGAAAAACGCGTTTTGATATTCTCGACATCTATTTTTTTATCATCCTTCTCCACTTCTTCACGAATCGGCGAAGCAAATCGTCGTTTTCGCTCATCCTTTTTTTCCGTTGTTTTTTTTGAAGAAGTAAATCGCTGCGACGAACTGCCACATCCGCATAATAGCGCAATTGCAATGCATACAGCAAAACCCTTCCATACATTCGGGAAATATTGCTTCAAAAAAGTCTGCGGTTCAATTACTAAAACGGAAAAGCCCCAATCTCGTAACGCAACGGAAAGAGGCTTTGATTTTCAATTACATTGAAGCGAGAATGCGCATTCGCAGAAACTTCATCCAAGATACGTCCGCAATGTTTTACTGCGATTGGTATGACGCAACCGGCGAATTGCTTTCTCTTTTATCTGACGAACGCGTTCACGGGTCAACTTAAATTTATCACCAATTTCCTCCAGCGTCAACGGATGTTCGCGCCCCAAACCGAAATACAAACGCAATACTTCCGCTTCTCTATCGGTCAGCGAAAGTAACGATTGTTCGATTTCTTTGCTCAACGATTCTTTAATCAAAATGTGGTCGGGGCGAGGTGCGCGGTCATCTTGAATGACATCCAGTAAACGATTATCATCCCCTTGAGAAAAAGGAGCATCCATAGATAAATGACGTCCGGAAATTTTCAAGGTATCGGCAACTTCGTACAACGACATCTCAAGTTCGTTTGCAATTTCACTCGCACTCGGTTCGCGTTCGTATTCTTGTTCCAATGCGCTGAACGCTTTCCCGATTTTATTCAACGCGCCAACACGATTTAAGGGCAAACGAACTATCCGCGATTGTTCCGCAAGCGCTTGCAATATTGATTGACGAATCCACCACACTGCGTACGAAATAAACTTAAATCCACGCGTTTCATCAAAGCGTTTTGCGGCTTTAATTAAACCTAAATTGCCTTCGTTAATTAAATCTCCAAGTGCAAGCCCTTGATTTTGATATTGTTTTGCAACGCTTACAACAAATCGTAAGTTGGCTTTGCATAACTTTTCAAGCGCTTTTTGACCTTCGGAGCCGCCTTTTTTAATCTGTTTTGCAAGTTCAATTTCATCTTCTGCGCCGATTAATTCGACTTTTCCTATTTCTTGTAAATATCTGTCGAGGGATTGAAGTTCGCCGTTTGAATATAATTTTGAGCCGGTCATAATTATTAGAGAAATGAGTGAGTAGTATTTTGTTCTTCGATGTTTCGCCGCTTCTTAACAAAGAATCCTCGTGAATCGTTCACGGAAAACAGAACAATGAAACGTATGTTCACAAAAAAGCGGGTAAATATAAATATGTGCAACTTTTTTACAAAATTTTTCCCCAATTTATTTTCAATTTTTTTGATTTGCTTTTCACTCCATTTTTTTTTCTGCTTCTCCATTTTGAAAACTCATATATTCTACTTGTTTTTTTAAAAAGTCAATGAATAACTTCGGCAAAAAAAAAATCCTTGCTTCGAATGCAGAAACTTTTCTCGGTTTTGCAATTTCTCTCTTTTCTTTCATTATCTATATACTCACCGCTTCGCGAACTGTTTCGTTTATTGATGCCGGCGAACTTGCAACCGTTGCATCAACACTCGGCATTGCTCATCCCACAGGGTATCCATTGTTCACGCTGTTGAGTTTTTTTGTAACAAATATTCCTCTTGGCATTTCGACAATTTTCAAACTCAATCTCTTCGCGGCGTTTCTTTGCGCGGTTGGAGTTTTTTTCTTTTTCCAATTCCTTGTTTTTTTTACAACTGAATTTACAACGACCAACTCGAAACTCGAAACTCGAAACTCGAAACTTTTCCCAGCAATGTGCGGAACTCTTCTTCTCGCATTCTCCGAAACGTATTGGTCGCAAGCAGTTGCCATCGAAGTGTATTCGTTACACGTACTTTTTCTTTCGCTGAATCTTCTGCTCTTTACGAAAGCAATGCACGCTTCAGGAATGGCGAATGAAAAAAAATACCTTCTCGCGTTTGCGTTTGTTCTTGGTTTAAGTTTTACTAATCACCTCACCACGATTTTACTTGCGCCGGCATTTCTCTTTTTATTTTTCAAAACATTCGGGTTCACAAAAGAAACGTGGCAAAAAATTTTCATGATGGCGCTTCCGTTTCTTCTCGGGCTTTCCGTGTATTGGTATTTACCGTTTCGTTCATCACAAAACCCGCTGTACGATTGGGGGAATCCCGAAACTTTCGAACGATTTTTCTGGCACGCGCGCGGAAAACAATTCAGCGTGTGGTTTTTTTCTTCCATGGAAGTTGCAAAACAGCAATTCGGCTATTTCGTTTCGCGCGTACCAACGGAATTTGCTTATGTTGCGCTTCCCATTGCTTTGCTCGGCATTATCTTTTTGCGAAAGAATAAACGCATCCTTCTTTTTACTTCATTGTTATTCGTTTCTTGCGTTCTCTATTCTATCAACTACGATATTCATGACATTGACTCGTATTTCCTGCTGGCATATTTTACCGTCGCAATCTGGAGCGCATTCGGCATAAAATTTCTTCTCGAAAAATTTTCTTCGAAAAAACAAGCATCCTTGAACAGAAAACTTGCTCTCGGATTTCTCGTTGTTTGTTTGCTGCCGCTTCCGTTGCATTATTCTATGAACGACAAAAGCGAAAATTTTCTCGTCGAAGATTACGCAACGAATATGTTTGCTTCGCTTGACTCCAACGCAATCATCATTTCGTATCAATGGGATTATTTCGTTTCCGCATCATATTATTTTCAAACCATCGAACAATGGCGAAACGATGTCGCAGTCATTGACAAAGAATTACTTCGCCGCTCGTGGTATTTTCTACAACTGAAACAACATTATCCTTGGCTCGTTGAACGCTCGCAAAAAGAAATTGATGCGTTTCTTATTGAGTTGGATAAATTCGAACACAACATTCCGTACAATTATCAAACCATTGAAAATGCGTTTCGTGGAATGATATCAAGTTTCATTTCTAAGAATTACGCCGAACGTCCCGTCTATGTAACGCCCGAAATTGAAGCAGAGTACACGCAAGGTTATCAACGAATTCCCTCGGGATTGGCGTTTCGGTTGTTGCGCGAAGGCGAACCGCATCCGAAAATTTTACCGATAAAATTTTCCATCCGAAATGCGGCAACCAATGGACCAATGGAAGAATTGATTTGGGATTTATATGCGCGAAGTTATTTTCATCAGGCAATGTATTGCTCCCGAAAACAGGAGTTCGAAAACGCAATGCAACTGGTGAACGAAGCGCTCAAACTTCAACCGGAAAAACGCGAACTCGTTGCCTTGAAAGAACGATTGAAAGCAGTAATGAAGCAATAATATGATAGTTGGTATTAGAAAATCCCACACGGTTTGCTGCACGTGGGTTTTTTCTTGGGGAAAACAATTTCTCGAAAACCATGTTCTCCGTAACGAAAAATGTTTTTGCAACAAGTTTGAAAAAATTTACCCTCCTTGGAATTTTCTCATCGAAACAATGAAAACAGAAACCAAAGTTTCCACGTTTTTTATTTGTAATTCCTCTCGTTTCAACGTATCTTTTTGCCCAATTTTTTTAACACATTTATGGAGTTTGATATGCTTCGATTGATATTTTTTCTTTTTGCGGTGCCGTTATTCTTTGGCGTTGTAACAACGTCGTACGCCGCAGATCATTCAAAAATTTTTCCGTTCCCCGTCAATAAAATTGTCCTCGACAACGGATTGACAATAATTTCTGTTCCGTACGAAAGCCCAGGAATCGTTGCGTACTACACTGTAGTTCGCACCGGTTCGCGCAACGAAGTAGAAGAAGGAAAATCCGGCTTTGCGCATTTTTTTGAACACATGATGTTTCGCGGAACAGAAAAATATTCCACGCAAGCGTATAACGATATTGTCAAAAAAATCGGCAGCGACGCAAACGCATTTACAACGGATGACTGGACATGCTATCACCTTGTCGCAAGTTCTGCCGCGCTCGAAACCATGTTCGATATCGAAAGCGACCGTTTCAAAAATTTGAAATACACCGTAGATGATTTTAAGACAGAAGCGGGAGCAATTCTCGGCGAATACAATAAAAACTATTCAAATCCGATTATGACAATGTTCGAAAAACTGCAGGATGCGGCGTACACAAAACATACATACAAACATACAACAATGGGATTTTTGAACGATATTCAGGATATGCCGAACCAATACGAATACAGTTTGCAATTTTTCGACAGATATTATCGTCCCGAAAATTGCATCGTTGTTATCGTTGGCGACTTCGAGCAGAAAAAAGTCGAATCGCTTGCAAAAAAATATTACCATGATTGGAAACGGGGAAACTATAACGTTGAAATTCCATTGGAACCGCCGCAAACGGAAGAAAAAAATATTTCATTGCCGTGGAAGTCGCGCACGTTGCCGATGTTGATGCTTGGATATCACGGTCCTGCGTTCAGCGATAAAGAACGAGATATGCCGACGCTTGACGTTCTTTCGCAATTATATTTTTCCGAAAGTTCTCCGCTGTTTCAAAAACTTGTTGTCGAAGAACAATTAGTGGAATTTGTAGAAGGAAGCGCGCAAGACCAACGCGATCCGGGAATGTTCACGATTCTCACGCGGATAAAAGACAACGCCAATATTGAAAAAGTCCGCGATGAGATTTACACAACTCTCGAAGAAGCAAAATCCACGCCGGTAACTCTCGAACGTTTGAGCAATGTAAAATCGCATTTGAAATACAGTTTTGCAATGCGAATGAGTACTGCAGACGCAATTGCTCTTACGTTGGGAAATTATCTGCAACTCACCGGCGACGTGGAAAGTGTGAACCGCGTGTATCAGTTGTATGAACAAGTTTCTGCAGAAGATATTATGCGTATCGCAAAAAAATATTTTACGAAAGAAAACAGAACCGTACTCACCTTAACGCAAGAGGAGGAACAAAAATGAAACATCTCATTCTTTTTTTAGCAATTCTTGTTATGACAACAGCAACAGTTTCCCGCGCGATGAAAACAGTAGAAATGCCAAGCAAATCTCCGCTCATTGCATTTCGTATTCAGTTTCGCATCGGTTCCATCAACGATATCAAAGGAAAGGAAGGAATAAATGCGCTCACATCATTTCTTCTTGCGCAAGGAGGAACGCAAGAACTTTCGTTCAAGCAAGTGATAGAAAAAATGTATCCGTGGGCGGCAGGAATTGATGTGCAACCGGATAAAGAAGTAACGACATTTATCGGAAATGTTCATCGCGACCATTTGGAAAATTTCTACAAAATATTTTCCGATTTAATGTTACATCCGCGATTGGATGGAGAAGATTTCAACCGTGTCAAAGACGATGCAATCAATTATTTAACGAATAATCTCCGCAGCATCAACGATGAAGAACTCGGAAAACAAACGCTGCAATCTCTGGTGTACGACGAACATCCTTACGGAACAACGGTGAACGGAACCGTACAAGGAATTGCTGCAATTACACTGGATGATGTGAAATCGTATTATCAAACAATGTACACGCAGTCGCAACTCTCGATAGGAATAGCGGGAGATTATCCGAAAGGATTTGTGGAAAAAATGAAGAAGGATTTTTCTCAACTTCCGAAAGGCGCAGTAACAATTGTTCCGTTGCCGAAACCAAAAGAGATTCGCGATATAGAAGTAACCATCGTGGAGAAGCCCGCGCGCGCAACGGCAATTTCTTTCGGTTTTCCCGTAGAAGTTACACGCGCGGATAACGATTTCTATGCGTTGATGGTTGTCAATTCCTATTTCGGTGAGCATCGCACATTCAATGGTGTGTTGATGAATAAAATCCGCGGCGACCGAGGAATTAACTACGGCGATTATTCGTACATCGAGAATTTTATTCAGGAAGGCGGAAGCAGATTTTTCATTCCGAATATTCCGCGACGACAGCAGTATTTCAGTGTTTGGATTCGACCGACAAAACCTGAAGATGCGCATTTCAGTTTGCGGGAAGCAATGCGCGAACTGAAAATTCTTTGCGAAAAAGGTTTGACGAAAGAACAGTTTGAAACGTCGCGGGATTTCGTTGTCAACTATTCCAAACTTTGGGTGCAAACGCAAAACCGACGTTTGGGATTTGAACTCGATTCCAAATTTTACGGAACGGAATTTTTCATTGACAAACTCGAAAAAGAATTGAAGAAATTAACCGTCGCCGATGTGAACAAAGCCATCAAAAAATATTTGCAATATCAAAATGTGAAGGTTGCCATTGTTGCGCAAAACGCGCATGAGTTGAAAGAAAAAATTCTGACAAATGCAGAATCGCCGATTCATTATGCAACAAAAGTTCCCGATGCAATTTTAGAAGAAGACAAACTCATTGTCAAGTATCCGTTGAACATCAACAAAGATGCGTTCAACGTTGTATCGGCAAACGAATTATTTGAAAAGTAACATTTCGCACGTGAAATTATTTTTTACAAAATCATTATCAAAATAATACAATGCAACAAACATTACAATATATCGAAGCAAACAAGCAACGTTATTTACAAGAATTGAAACAACTCATCAGTATTCCGAGCGTGAGTTCGCAACCGCAACGTAACAACGAAATGAAACGCTGCGCCGATTGGATTTCGAACCATTTGAAATCCATCGGAATGAACAACGTGCAAATTATGCCAACGGCAGGACATCCTGTTGTGTACGCGGATTGGTTAAACGCTCCGGGAAAACCGACGATTCTTTTATACGGACATTACGACGTTCAACCCGAAGACCCAGTGGATTTATGGAAAACGCCACCGTTTGAAATGACGGAACGCGATGGAAATTTATTTGCCCGCGGAACTGCTGATGACAAAGGACAAATCTTTATTCATATGAAAGCGCTCGAAGCGGTGCTGAAAAATGAAGGCAAACTTCCGTGCAACATCAAAATTATTTTTGAAGGCGAAGAAGAAATCGGCAGCGAACATCTCGAACCATTCGTGAAAGAACATAAAGAAATGCTGAAAGCAGATATTGTTTTGATTTCCGATTCTTCGATGTTCAAAAAAGGCGTTCCTTCGATTTGCTACAGTTTGCGCGGACTTTCGTATATGCAAGTGGAAGTAACCGGACCGAAAGGCGATTTGCACAGCGGTTCGTTTGGCGGAAGTGTTCACAATCCGATTCAGGCGTTGTGCGAAATGATTGCCTCGCTGCACGACAAGAATGGAAAAATTACTATTCCAGGATTTTACAATGATGTTCGCAAACTTTCGAAAGAAGAACGCGCATCATTTGCAAAACTTCCGTTCAAAGAAAAAGAATACGCGAAAGAACTCGGCGTAAAACAACTCTACGGCGAAAAAGGATTTTCTTCGCTCGAACGAGTGTGGGCGCGACCGACATTGGAATGTAACGGAATTTGGGGAGGATATACTGGCGAAGGCGCAAAAACAGTATTACCGGCGAAAGCGTTTGCGAAAATTTCTATGCGTTTAGTTGCAGACCAAAACTCGCAAAAGATGGCAAAACTTTTTGAAAAACATTTTAGAAAAATTGCGCCGAAAACTGTAACGGTTGACGTAAAATTTTTGCACGGCGGAGAAGCGGCGATTACTCCGATTGATTCACCCGCAGTTCAAGCCGCAGTGCGAGCATTGGAAAAAGGTTTCGGAAAAAAACCGTTGTATCAGCGCGAAGGCGGTTCCATTCCGATTGTTGTGCAGTTCAAACAAATTCTCGGATTGGATACAGTGTTACTCGGATTCGGTTTGCCTGATGAAAATGCTCACGCGCCAAATGAGTTCATCAATCTTGATAACTTCTTCGGCGGTATAAAAACTTCAGCGCATTATTATTACGAGTTTGCGAATGTGAAATAGTGTATTTGTTTGCTTGTTGGTTCGTTTGTTGGTTATGTATAAAATTTGTGAACGAACTAACGAGCAAACGAACCAACAAACTAACGATTGTGAAAATCTATACCAAAACCGGCGACAACGGTGAAACATCTCTTTACGGTGGAAAACGAATTTCCAAATCGTCTCTGCGACTGGAAGTGTACGGAACGATTGACGAACTCAATGCAATAATCGGAATTTGCCGTTCGATGTGGCCGCCGCAAGAGTTGGAAGGAATCTTGGAAGAAATGCAGGAAGTGTTGTTTGTTCTCGGCGCAGATTTAGCAACGCCGTACGACGCAACAGCAAAAGTTCATCGCATTTCATCGGAAGACGTCGCCTTGCTGGAAAAATATATTGATTCCATCGAGCCGCAATTAGAACCGTTGCGGAGTTTTATTCTTCCCGGTGGAAGCGGACTTGCATCGCATCTTCACTTTGCGCGAACAGTGTGTAGAAGAGCGGAGCGAATTACCGTAATGCTTGCCGAACGAGAAAACATCGGCGATACCGTTGTTGTGTTTCTCAATCGCCTTTCCGATTTTCTTTTTGTTCTTGCGCGATGGGCAAACAATTTGGAAGGTCGCGACGAAATAAAATGGCTTTCGCAAATGTGAACTTTGTGAACGTACGCTGTGAAAGAACAAGAACTGGAGCAAATCAAAGCGTATCTCCTTGCCTTGCGTCGCGGTACGCTTTCTTATTGCGACCAATGCGCTTTGATACATTGTACGAGCGCACTTGTTCAAGCGCATCTTCACACGCATCGCAAATCGTACACCTATCTGTTTAAGAAAACGGGAATCGCTGAAAAAGAATTAGCGATTGATTGTATCGCCGATGCATTTGCCCGAAACTCGCACAACGAATTTTTTCGTATTCAGCATTGCCTTTCTCAACTTTCCGCTCCTCTGGAAAATACTCCGGCAAAAGAAATTTTTCTTCTGTACAAATCATTTATTCTTCGCATTGCAGATATTCGACTTGCGCGATTATTCGCTTCGTTCGATAACGCAGGAACGAACATCAAACGCAATATTCTCGAATCGCTGAAATCGTGTCATCATTTTCAGTTGCGACGCGAGTTTTCCGGGATAGCGCTGTTGCCGTCGAACGACGATGCGCTTCGTGAACATCAGCAGTTTCCGATACACGAACTGGAGCGTTTGTTTCTCCTGCGTCTCGACGGAAAACGTTCAACGAAAAATTTATTGAACACGCTTCATTCCATTCTCATTGAACAGAATGATTATTCCCGTTCGCTTTCTTTGAATTCTGTTGTTCAGCTATTCAAAAAAGGATATCCACAAGACATTGAAGATGCAAATCTTACAAGTGATGAAGACGACGCGTTCTGTTTTCTTTGTACCGATAACACCGTTACGGAATTTGAGATGGAGGATGCGATTCAGAACGTGTTGGCAACCATAAAAGAAAAAATTTTTACGATGTATCTTCTCACGCAAAAATTGACAACGAAAGAAGCGGAAGGAATTTACTTCGCATTGCGCGAGTGGATTGAAGACGCAAAAAGTTCGCAAATACAAGTTTCGCTGAAAGAATATTTTACCTCCTACGTTTCCATAAGCGACACGATGTACGATACGCGTATTGCAACAAGAATCGAATACCTGAAAAAATTGCTGAAGCGCGAATTTCAATCTTATTTTGACGAACGTGTTTAATTTTTTTCTGATAGAATCTCTTTGGCGGAAATAATATCAGAAAAGAACCCCGAACAAATGCAACATTTAACCGATAAACAACTCGAAACGTATTTCCTTTCTCGGCAAGAGATGACGAAGGACGAATTGCGTTTTCTCGAAACACATACTACCGCGTGTGTTTCGTGCTGCGAACGTTTTGAACAACTTCGCGCGTTCTATTCCGAATTAGAAACCGAACTTCACGCATCGCCAACGGAACAGGAAAAAGAACTTGCGGAACAAATTTTTTCAAAACAATTTTCCACGCAGCATTTGCTCGAGGAACCGAAAACGCAGGTAAATGTTTTTCAGGGATACGCAGAAGTGATTGAACCGAAACATTCTTTCTTGTTTCGCTTGCGGGAATTTGTGTTTGAACATCCCGTTCAGTTTTCCGGCTCGATGTCGTTTGCATTCGGATTATTTGCGTACTTGTATTTTTTCGTTGCCCCAAAACAATTCGACACAAATCCAACATACGCGCGAGCGAAAAATGAATTTCTTGTCGCCTATAATAAAGATGGACAAGAACTGTGGAGAAAACATATCGGCATCGGCTACGATTTGGAAAAATTCCTCGCAAACAATTCGTCCTACGATTACAATAATTTTCTCGTAACAACAGATATCGACAACGACGGCGGCAATGAAGTGCTCGCAAATTTCGGATGGATGGAGTCGTCTCCACTCAAAAACACTATTCTTTGTTTTGAAAGCAACGGGAACAAGAAATGGAAATACGAAGTACACCGGAATATGGTTTTGGGAAACGAAACCTTCGCCGATGATTACCGCATAGATTTATTCATCGTGAAAGATTTTGATAAAAACGGGAAAACGGAAATCATCGCAAAAGCATTGCACAATTCCTATTACGCTTGCGCGCTCTTTCGGCTCGATGCAAACGAAGGAATATTACTCAACGAATACTGGCATAGCGGACATCTTCAAGCGCTCAAGAGTATGGATTTGGATAACGACGGCAAAGAGGAAATTCTTTTCGGTGGAGCGAATAACGGACTGAACCAAGCCGTCATCGGCGTGCTTAACCCGAATACGATGAACGGACACTCTCCCGCAACTCCTCCCTATATTCCGCAAAACCAAGAATGGGGAACGGAACTCTACTACATTCTTATTCCTCGTACGGATATACAATCCGTTGCAATCCAAAAAAGAAACACCATCAATCAAATAAAATTTTATTCCAACGGAATAGAAACAATCGTAATGGAATCGCTGAAAGACGGCGACATCCCGGTGCATTTTCATTTTGATTTCCAATTGAACTGTACGAAAGTTACCGATACCGATTGGTTTGTTGTCAAGCATCGCCAACTGGAAAAAGAAGGCAAACTCACAAAAAAACTCAATGCAGAATACTGGGATGAACTTCGTCAAAACGTGTTGTTCTGGAATGGAAAAACGTTTGTGAAAGAGGCAACAAAAAACCAATTCTCTCGAACCGATGAAGATTAATAAAAGTTTCATTTCAGCAGTGGAAAAAAGTCTGTTGTGCAGACTTTTGTTGTTTTAAAACGCTGTACAGAAAAAAAATTTAAAATTTTTTTCTGAAAAATGAGGGACTGTGGAAATAATACAAGTGTCAATGGTGATTCATACAGAAACTAAAAAACTTATGCTCCTAAAATAGTCAAACGAAGCGGAGGAAATCCCATTCAACAAAGAGCGTACAAACCATTTTTGTATGCTCTTTTTTTTGCTCCTGAAAAATAATTCCTATCTTCTCTCCAACATTTCTCACTTTCGAATGCGGATTATTTTCTCTTTACTTATTACATTTTTGGTTTTTGTTTCCGAAATGTTTCCACAGCAGTTTCGCTTCAGACATCTTACGACGAATGAAGGACTATCGCAAAATTCCGTCCATACAATTCATCAGGATAAAGAAGGGTTTCTGTGGTTCGGAACGCAAGACGGAGTGAATCGCTTCGATGGAATTTCGTTTAAAATTTTCAAACATAGCAACCGCGATTCAACTTCGATTTCCGATAATTATATTTTGTGTATTGCAGAAGATAGCTGCGGCAATTTATGGTTCGGAACGCGGAACGGCGCAAATCGTTTCGATAAAAAAACGGAAACGTTTCATCGCTATTATTTTCCGGATTTGTTTGATTTTTCTTTTCATCAAAACATACAGGTAATCGTTGTCGATAGGGACGGAAACGTGCTTATGATGTTGCCGGGAGTTTTGTATTCGTTTTCTCCGACTGATACATTTGCAACGCCGACGTTGATGACTTCTTTTTCAAATGAAAATTACGGCATACAAATACTTCAGGATGCGAAAAAAAATTTTTGGATTACGCTTGCAAGTGGAATTGTTTGCCTCAATTCAGCGCGAGAAAAACATTTCTTTCCGTTTCCCAAACCAATGCTCTCCGGCGGTTTTATCGTTGCGCGGAATGACCATTTGTTGATTTCGGCGGAAGAAAAACTGTTGTCGTTTTCGCTTTTATCAAAAACATTCTCTTCCGTTCCGTTGGAAAATGAATCGAAGAATTTTCTTTCTTCGCTGTTCGTGGATTCGCACAAGAGAATTTGGGCGACAACGGGAAGAAAAATATTTCTTCTTTCAGAAATTTCTCCATCGCAATTTCAACAAACAATTATTATGCGAAACGAGAATGATAAATTCAGTTTGAGTGATGAAACTGCGCAATGTGTTTTTGAAGATAACGCGGGTTTGTTTTGGTTCGGAACAATGCACGGCGGTGTGAATGTGTACGACCCGTTGCAGTCGCAGTTCAAAACGATTGATGAATCTCTGCTGAAAACGTTTCCAACGGTGTGGGCGATATGCGAAGATTCGAGAAAAATATTTTGGTTCGGAACGTCGGGAGGATTAGTGAAAGCCGTGCGGCGCGATACTTCGAACCTGGTTACTTCGTATCATTCGTTCGAAGATGCGTTTCGTTCGTTGGAAATTATTCCGCGCAATGAATTATCGCATCAGATTACTGCAATCGCGGAAGACGACGAACATCAGTTGTGGCTTGGCATGGGCGGAAATGGTGTTATTCGCTATCATGTGGAGCAAAATACGTTTCAGCATTTTGTTCATTCTGAAAAGGATACCAATAGTTTGACAAGCAATTCTGTTCTTTCCATCAAAAAAATTTCTGACGGAAGTATTTGGGTTTGCACGTTTAACGGAATTTCTGTTTTCGAACAACATCGGAAATCGTTTCGGAATTTGTATGTGAAAAATTATGATTCGTCAATGGTGAATTATACCTTGAGCATATATGAAGATGCGGAAAACAACATTTGGATTGTAACATCTTCGGGAGTGGCGCGATACAACGTGCGGAACAATTCGATGAAAATTTTTCGGCATCAAGAAAATGCGCGCGAAGGTTTGAGTTACAATATCGTTACTTCGTGTTTGGAAGATGACAACAATAATTTATGGATTGCTACGTTGGGAGGCGGAGTGAATGTCTATAACAAGAAAAATGAAACGATGGAATATTTTTCTTCGGAAGACGGATTATCGAACGATGTTGTGTACGGTATCTGCCGCGGAAAGAAAAATATTCTTTGGTTCAGCACGAATGATGGACTTTCACGCTTTCATACGGAAACAAAAACATTCACGAATTTTGGAATGGAAGAAGGATTGAGATTGAAAGAGTTTGCGCTCAATTCTTTTTTTCAAAATGCAAGCGGAGAAATATTTTTCGGCGGCGTTGGCGGTGTTGTTGCGTTTCATTCCGATAGTGTTGAAGAAAATACATTTGTTCCACCGATTGTGTTGAGCGATTTGAAAATAAATTACAAATCTGTCGGTGAAATGAGTTCGTCGCTTGTTCGAGGTTCGTTCACAATTCCCGAAGAAATTCATTTAAGTTATTTGGAAAAAACGTTGACATTACAATTTGTTGCGTTGAACTTTCGCAACGCAGAAAGAAATCAATATCAGTACAAACTGGAAGGATTTGATGATAACTGGATTGTTCCGGAGCGTAATTCGCGTATTGCTCATTACACAAGTTTGCCATCGGGAGAATTTACATTTATTGTGAAAGCATCGAACAACAGCGGCGTGTGGAATAACGAAGGATTGCGAATAAAAATAATGGTCTTTCCTCCGTTCTGGGAATCGTGGTGGTTTCGTTCATTGATGAGCGTTGTTATTATAGGAACCGTCGTGTATTCTGTTCGCTCGTATTCCAACAGAAATCTTCGGAAGAAATTGCAAGCGTTGGAAATGCACCAAAAGATTCAAACAGAACGCGAACGTATTTCCCGCGATTTGCACGATAATGTCGGTTCGCAATTAGTGAATATTATTTCGGGATTAGATATCGCAAATCGTTTTTCGGAAACATCAAAAGAGAAAACGCGAACGTTACTTTCTTCGCTGAAAGAAGATGCGCGTACTTCGATGGCGTTGTTGCGGCAAACTATTTGGGCGTTGAAAACCAATGCGCTCACGCTCGAACAATTTTCCGTGGAGTTGGAACATTATGTTCAGAAACAATGCAGCTATCACGAAGAAATTGCGTTTCATTCTGAAAAGAAATTTTCTCAGACTATTATTCTCACGCCGATTCAGGTTCTCAATCTTTTCCGCATCACGCAGGAAGCAATTACGAATACGTTGAAATATGCAAACGCAAAAAATATTTTTCTGTTGCTTTCTCTTTCCGAACAGAATGAATTATTGCTTTCGATACAAGATGATGGAATTGGCTTTCAAGAAAATGTAAGCGAGATGTTCGGCGGAAACGGATTGATGAATATGGAACGACGCGCAAAAGAACTTGGCGGAACGTTTCGGTGCGTGAATGAAAAAGGTATTACCGTAGAGATTACTTTACCTCTTTGACTATTTTGATTTTTGAACTTTGATATTTGAGTTTTCTTTTTTACCCCAATGGTAGTATTGAGTATTTGGAATTTGAAAAATATATTTCTCTTGTGAAAATAAAAGTTATCCTTGTTGAAGACACGCCTTCGCTCCGTAAACGATTCACAGAACTTCTCTCGTTTTATGATGATATAGATTTGATTGATTCGTACGCAAGCGGAGAGGCGGCAATCAGCGGTTTGCGACTTTTGCCGCCGAGCAAATTTCCGGAAATTATTTTGATGGATATTGAATTGCCGAAAATGAACGGCATCGAAACAACAGCAATGATCAAAGAAAAATTTCCCGCAGTAGAAATTATGATGCTCACAGTATTTGAAGATGAAACGAAAATTTTTCAGGCGGTTCAATCCGGCGCATCGGGATATATGTTGAAAGACGAAAGCGGCGATGCAATCGTTGATGCGATTCGCGAATTAAATGGCGGCGGCGCTCCGATGTCTCAATCTGTTGCAAGAAAAGTTCTTACGTTTCTTCAGCCACAACAAATTTCGAAACGAACAATATATGAACCGAACGATTTCAATCTTTCTGAACGAGAATTGGAATTGCTCAACGGTTTAGTGCAAGGAGATTCGTACACGACGCTTGCGAAAAAACTTTTTATTTCGCCGCACACCGTAAAAACGCATTTCAAGAACATTTACAAAAAACTTCACGTTCATTCCAAAGCAACGGCAGTACGCGTTGCGATTGTTAAGAAGTTGGTTTGAGATTCCATCTTTTAACTTTTTTCTCAATCGTTCGCTATAATTTGTAATTGGAAATTTGTATTACTGCTTTACAATGAACAGCAACAATTATCGGAGCAACGTGTTTTTTTGCGAAAGAAACAAACGTTTCAATTATTGACCTTTACGATGCGCAAAAAAATCTGCATGAACTTGTGTGAAAATAACTCTACTCCTGGAATAATTTTTTCTCGAAAACTGAAAGAGCGTTGAACATAAATCCAACGCTCTTTTTTATTTTCATATCACAAGTACTGATATTTTTCATACACTCAACGCTTCATTCAAAAACCGGATAAACGGAAGCAAATCTTTATACACGACAATTACTTTCTCTAAAAATTTTTTCGAGTAGCACTCTTCCATTTTCCACGAAACGCCGCTGTAAAATTGTTTGTGCTTCAACCATTCTGCGAGTGGATGTTCGGGAGAAAATCCAACCGGAACACGCTGTAATTTTTCTCCTTCAATCTTCTTAAAATTTTTCACAAACGTTTTGCTCTGCACGATGGAAAGAAATTCTTTTCCGTTTTCCTCAATCGCTTTTCTGATTTTTTTCAATTGTTCGCTCGACGGCATATAAATTCCGCCGCCGATGTAAATAACCGTCGGTTCGATGTGCAAATAATATCCCGCGCTGTTTTGCCAATGTCCGCGCGGATGAAACACTGCGGCGACGTGCGTTTTATATGGCGTTTTGTCTTTGCTGAATCGTGTATCGCGGTAAATGCGGAACATAGATTTTTTCGGGTCTGCTTCCATTTCCAGCGCAACGTTTTCCAACTTCGGTTTGATGGTTGCAATGAGTGAGAGCATCGGAAGTTTCACAAACTCTTCGTATTCTTCTTTATGTTTTGCAAACCAATCGCGGTTGTTATTCTTTTTCAGTTGCAAAAGAAATTTTATTCCTTCTTTCGGGAATGTTTCAAACGGAGGAAATATTTCGAGGTCAAGAGGTGATGTGGATTTCATAAATAGTATTATTGATTAAATTTTGTATCTCGCAAAGTCGCAAGAAGACAAAGAAATTTGTTTGCGACTTCGCGGCTTTGCGAGAGAGAATTATTTTTATTTCAAATTTTTTATTTGGTGTTTCGATAATAGCCGAAATACACAACGGCATAACCTCCGATAAGAAGATATTTTACGTTATTCTCGTTCAGCAACTTCAAGAACTCTTTGAAGTCGGGCGGTAGCGGAATCGTAGCCATAGAGCTGTTGTCGTAAAAGTTCAAGCGCAATAAATCGTTCTTCGGGAGATTTCGAAAGCCAATAACTTCTATCTTCTGCAGACGTATCATCTTTCAAATCGCCAACTGAGAGATGCGTTTTGTCCATCTTGATTAAATAGTCGGGGACATTCATATAAATGAGGTATTTATTTTAAAACGTGTAACCAATGAGAAAAGAGAAAACACTGTTTCTTGCCTTAGATGTTCTACTTGATCCAATTGGATATAATCCCATTGAATAACGAACTTCCGGTTTTATTGCGTGGGAACGAAATGGAAATGCGAAGCCACTTCCAATGACTAAACTTGGATCAAAAGGGCGCACATCAGTTGTGTTCAGTTTTATTCGCATACCATTAAGGAGAAGAATAGATTCTTCTTGCAAAACTATTCCGAGCGAAACTCCTCCAAATAAAAAGGGAAATGGTGTTCTCGTATTTTCATCGGAAAAATTGTAATGAAAGAGTAAAGGAACTTCAAGGTATTTCAAGTTTGCAATAATTTTTATATTGCCCAAAAATGCGACTGTTGCTTTTTGTTCGGCGCCTTTTTCTGAATACATAATTTCAGGCTGGAAAGTTAATTTTTTATTGATTACTCGATTCCAAGAAAAAGAAACAGCCAATCCAAATGATGGTTTAAAATTCTGTGTACTTACACCAACAACAGAGGAATAATTCCCACCAACTTTTATTGTTTGTGAAATTGAAATGTTTACACAAATCGAAATTGAAAGAAGGAAAAGAATTTTAAACGGAATAGTTCTCATTTGTTTTCTCAAACGAGTTCAACTTTCAAAGAATAGCCTAAATTTGAGAGTAAATCGTACAATTCATCATAACTCAATTCAAAATTTTCTGCATCAAGTAATCCGAGTTGTGCAACAATTTCTTTCGTAGCAGAAGAATCGAATGTATCTTCTTGCATTCGTTGCTCGCACCAATCAATTAACTGTTCTTTTGTAATGGAATGGTTTAAGTACGTACTGATTTTTTCTGCGAGTTTTTGTTTAGTGATGTTCATTGATTTAAAAAATTATTGTTTGATGACCGTTGTCGGTCGGATATTTTTCGTGAAGTTCAACAAGTTCTTTCTTTTCGTTATAGACTTCTTGTCTAAAAGAAAGTGTGCGTTCATTTATATCAACATCTTTTATGTAACGAGCAAACCATCCGTGTTTTCCTTTTACTTCGTAACAATATGTTCGGTTTCCATTGGGATGGTCAATCCAATGTTCAAACTTCTTTTCATTTTCACTTCGAGTTGCCAATTTTTTGTAATCTAATATTTTTTTTCGCTGTCGAGATTCAAACTATGACTTCTTCCTCACAAACGCCGCGATAACGAGCGATGCTACGAGTCCTGTTCCTATTGTCGAAACTAAACCCAACGCTGCACTTCTCACGTGTGTTTGCTTTGGTTTTTCAAGCGCAATCATTTGGGAAATTTCCTCATCGGATTTTCCTTGGCTTTTGAGTATTGTCGTTTGCATCGTTTCTACATCGTTGAAGAAATTCGGATAGAGAACTGCGGTGAACAGCAGTGAATTGAAAAATAAAATTACGCCGGCAATTACTGAAGCGAGCGTTCCTGCAAGAACTTGTTTGCCGTAGTTTTTTTCGCTTGCCGATTTTCTTAATCCCCACACGAGAACTCCGATTTCGATAAGTATGACGAGGAAAAACGTATTGACCATTACGGGGTCTTTATACCATCCCGTAATTCCTTGAATAAGTATCCCCACGGCGCACGCAACGCCGATGACGATTCCGGTTTTTAAGGTTGTGTTCATTGATTTGTTTCTTTCTAAAAATAAATGTGTGCAAAAAAATTATTTCTTCTTTACGAAAATAAAATCGCCGCATTCATCTCCCGCATCGTGAATTTCTCCGAACTGCGGCACTTGTCGGTTTGCGCTGTTATTTATCACCGCAACTTTCATTTTCAAAAATTATTGTTCAGCAGATAAATACTAGTCTCATATTGGCGTTCATTGTTGCAAAAAAAATTTCGTTTAAATGTAGAAAATGTATTGATGTTTAACAAGTTGTGAAAAGAATCTCGGAAGCAATTTGTGTATGAATGCAGAACTCCATCAAAATTTTTTAATTCAATAACAGCGAACAGAACTCAATGAAATCACTTTCCTTTTCGTAGATTTTTGCCCGAAAAAAAATTGTTGTATGAAACATTCACTATACTTTTTCTCTGTGCTGCCCTTCCTGTTTCTCTTCTTTTCGTGCGGTACAAAACAAGAACAATCGAACACCACAATGCACGATTCAACACAGCAAAAACCTCCATCGCAAATTTCCCGCAAAGACGATTTGATACAATGGCTCGATTCCCTGGAAAAGGAATATGAGCAAGCGTGTTTTGCAATGGGCGTTGCAAACTGGAACAACTATTCGAAAGAAGGCGTTGCGGATTTAGACGGCGCAAAGAAAAAATTTGCACACATTTTTTTCAACGAGGATTCGCGAAAAATCATTGCGGAATGGAAACAAAAAATCACGCCGAATGTTGATGCAACGCTTGCGCGCCGAATGGAAATGTGGAATCGCTGTTTCATCGGAGGCGCAATATATTCGGATTCGGCAATTGCGGCGCTCGAAAATTCTCTCCAAAAAATAATGACAGATTTTCATTTTACGTTCGAAGGAAAATCCATCACACGCGCGCAGGTTCAAACACAACTAAAAGTGGAAAAAAATCCAAAGCGGCGAATGCAATTCTGGTTCGTTGCAAGTCAACTTTCCGAAAAAATAAAAAACGATTTGCTGACGCTGGTCAACCTTCGGAACGAAAAAGCAAAGCAACTCGGTTTCCCGAATTATTATTCGCTCGCATTGTATCTGAACGCAATTGATGAGGCGTGGCTATTGCAAACATTGAACGAACTTACGGAGCAAACGGAAGAAAAATTTCATAAGTTTGCGCATACGATAAAGAAAAATATTCTTCAAAATGCGAATAAAAATGTTGGGCCTTGGGATTTTGATTTTGCATTGCGCGATGCCGTTTCACTTTCCGATAAATATTTTCCGAAAGATTCGGTGTTTGAAACTCTTCATCGTTTTGAACAATCTCTTGGCTTTCCAACGGATTCGCTCCCGATAAGAGAAGTCGTCAAAGATATTCCATACGGCGGTTTATCGCTTGCCGTGAACATTCCAAACGATTCTCGTTTCCTCGTCAATCCAACGACGGGAAAAAGTTTTTATCAAACGGCGTTTCACGAATACGGACATTCGCTGCATGCAGTGAATACCAATGATTCCGTTCCAATTTTAAAAGGATACGAATGGATTCCGGGAGCGCAATGCGCAGCGTTTGCGGAAGGAATGGCGGATGTTCACGGTGAGTTTACCGATAAACAAACATGGCTTGAACTCTACACAAAAGCGAAGGATTTCGAAATTCAAAATTATGTTGCCGGTCGTTACTTGCCTGCATTGTATCGCTTGCGTTCGTTGATGAATAATTTTTTTATTGAATATGCAATGTATCATAATCCCGAGCAAGATATTGATTCTGTTGAGCGCGCAATGTTCAAAAAATATTTACTCGTGGATTTGGATTCGCTGGCAATGCAAACAAAAGAAAAAAAATTTCCATCAATCTTTGCATCTTCAATTTGGTACACAAGTTATCCGTGTTATTATCAAAACTATATTCTTTCGGGAATGATAGCAACACAAATTCACGAAGCGATGGAAAATAAATTTGGAGACGACTATTTTTCGAATCCAAATATTTCGTCGTGGCTCATCGAAAGTTTTTATACAGAAGGCGAAAGGCTCGATTGGAATGAAAAAATTCGGCAAGCGACGGGCAAAGGCTTGGAAACTGGAGCGTATTTGCGAAAGTTGGGAGCGATAAAATAATTCACTATGATTTTTAAGTATCGCGTCATTGGTTTAACAAATGCTGGCAATTCAGTATTCTGTATTCGAACAACATAACTTATGCACATTTCTCCATCGCCATATATTACCGAATTACGCTGTTTAATTTGTAACACATCGTACAAACACGGAAATATATTTACTTGCACATCGTGTGGCGCGCAAGGAATTCTTGACGTTCACTACGATTACGAAAAAATAAACGCACATCACAAATCCCAAATCGCAAATCGCCCTCTCAACCATTGGCGTTACCGCGAACTTCTTCCCGTTGCAGAAAATATTTCTCTCCCGAATTTACACATTGGTTGGACTCCCATTTATGACGTTCCGCGACTCGCAAAAGAAATTGGCATTCAAAAATTATTTTTGAAAGACGACGGAAGAAATGCTTCGAGTTCGTTCAAAGACAGAGCAAGTTCCGTTGGAGTTTTGAAAGCGATGGAATTTGGTTTCGACAAAATTGCTTGCGCATCAACAGGAAATGCGGCTTCATCGCTTGCGGGACTTTCTGCCGCAGTTGGTTTGCAAAGTTTTATTTTTGTCCCGAAGCACGCACCCGAACCGAAAGTAACGCAACTGCTTATTTTTGGCGCAACGGTTTTTAAGGTGCAAGGAACATACGATGATGCATTTGAACTGTGCAGAGAGTCGTGTGAAAAATTCGGTTGGTATAATCGCAACAGCGGAACAAATCCGTTTCTTGTCGAAGGGAAAAAAACTGCGGGACTTGAAATCGCAGAACAGTTCGGGAAAAATATTCCCGATTGGGTTGTCGTTTCGGTTGGCGATGGTTGCACGATTGGCGGCATCGGAAAAGGATTGCAGGAAATGAAACGACTCGGATTTATCGAACGAGTTCCGCGTTTACTTGGCGTGCAGGCAGAAGGAGCGCGACCGATTGTTGATGCGTTTTATTCCGGCAACGATTTGATTCCCGCACAAACAAAAACGCTTGCCGATAGTATTGATGTCGGCGTTCCGAGAAATTGGCGACGGGCGATTCAACAAATAAAACGTTCACACGGAGAAATACTCGCAGTTGAAGACGAAGAAATTTTAGAAGCGATGCGGCAAACAGGAAAACTCACCGGTGTTTTTGGCGAACCAGCAGGAATTGCATGCGTTGCCGGTTTGAAAAAAGCAATTGCAAAAGGAATCGTGAAACCAAATGAAAGCACAGTATGTGTAATTACCGGAAACGGCTTGAAAGATATTCGCTCTGCGCAACAAGCAGTTGGAAAAGCGATTGACGTTGAACCGAATATTAATGCTGTGGAAAAAATGTTCTTGAAGAAATAATCTCTTGGTGTCTTGGTGGTAAAAATTTAAAACCACAAAGGCACAAAGTTTAAATTCGACAAAACCTTATGCTCATAAAAAACGCATCACTCTTAACTCTCTCTCCACCTTCAATCGAAAAAAAAGATTTACGGATTGAAGATGGTAAAATAATTTCCATTGCAAAAAAAATTCTTCTGCAACGCAATGAAGAAGTTGTTGACTTAAACGGAAAATTTCTTCTTCCCGGATTTGTGAATGCGCATACACATTTATATTCATCGCTTGCTCGCGGAATGAAAACGCCACAACAAACGCCGCAAAACTTTTTTGAAATTCTAAAATACGTTTGGTGGAAACTCGATGAAGCGCTCGATGTTGAATCCATTTATTATTCAGCAATCATCGGCGCAATAGATGCTGTAAAAAACGGAACAACAACACTCATTGACCATCACGCTTCACCGAATGTAATTGCAAACTCTCTCGACATCATCAAAGAAGCGTTGGAAGAAATTGGTTTGCGCGGTGTGTTGTGTTACGAAGTAACAGACCGCGGCGGAAAGAAAAAACGCGATGAAGGCTTGAAGGAGAACGAACGATTTCTACTTGCAAACAAATCGAACAAACAATTTCGCGGACTTGTTGGAGCGCATGCATCATTTACATTGAGTAATGAATCATTGCGACTGCTTGGAGAAATGGCAACGCGAAACAATACCGGCGTTCACATTCACGTTGCAGAAGACAAATGCGATGTGTTTGATTGTGAAGAAAATTATCAGATGAATGTTATCGAAAGATTATCGCAATTCAACATTTTGAAAAAAGAAAGTATTCTCGCGCATTGTATTCATCTCACTCCGAAAAATTTTTCTTCAATTCATTCCACGCAAAGTTGGCTCGTGCATAATCCGCGCTCGAATATGAATAACAATGTTGGTTACGCGCCGATTCATTTGTTTGGAAATCGCGCTGCGCTCGGAACAGATGGTTTTCCTGCAGATATGTTTGAAGAAGCGAGAACGGGATTTTTTAAGAGCAGAGAGAGCAATCAGCAAATCCCTCTAACAACAGATTTACTTTCAAATGGAAATAAACTTGTTTCAGAAATATTTTCTGAAACATTTGGAATATTTGAAAAAAATGCTGTTGCAGATTTTGTTGTATTGAATTACGCTCCTCCAACTCCACTTACGAAAGAAAATCTTCCATATCATTTTTTGTTCGGAATGAATTCGTCGAATGTTGAATCGGTTATGTGCAACGGAAAATTTGTTGTGTGGAATCACGAACTTGTTGGTGTTGATATGGAAGCAATTTCGGCGAAAGCACAAAAGATTGCTAAAAAACTTTGGAATAAAATTAACCGCGGATGACGCGAATGAAACACTAATTTACGCCAATCATATCCGTGAAAATCCGTGCAGCATCAGCGTAAATTCGTGGTGAATAAAAACACAATGGCAGAACTCGTTCCAATTCCTTTTAAAAAACTTCTCAAACGTATTCACTACGAATACAAACAGAACGATTCTATTTTCGATTTGCCGTCGCGAAAATTTTATCTCCCAAATTCTGAACTTGATTTGTCCGTTTCGTTTTGCGAAAATATTGCATCGAATCCCGTTGGTCCCGCCGCTGGTCCGCATACACAACTCGCGCAAAATATTATTCTCTCGTGGCTTGCCGGTGCGCGAATGTTGGAATTGAAAACCGTGCAAATCAACGACCGACTTAATCTTTCCCGTCCGTGCATTGACATAAATACCATCGGCTACAACACGGAATGGTCGCAGGAATTATTACTCGAAGAATCGCTGCGGGAATATGTGAAAGCGAGTATGACGATTGAAATGTTGAAAGAAAAGTTCCGAGTTTCAAGTTCGGAGTTTCAAGTTGGAAAAGATAAACCCGCAACTCCAAACTCGCAACTCGAAACTGTATTCGACATCAGCGTTGGTTACGATTTGCAAGGAATTCAATCGAAAGAAATTCGGTCGTGGTTAAATTCGATGAGGAATGCTTCGGCAATTATTGATGAATTGCGAAAAGAAATTCCCGATGAGTTTTCTTCGTTCAGAAATTTTGATTTCAAAACAGAAATCGGAAACAGTATTACGCTTTCCACATTTCACGGAACGCCGGCAAATGAAATTGAACGCATCTGCGAATTTCTGTTGAGCGAAATGGATTTTCACGTCATCATCAAAATGAATCCGCCGATGTTGGGAAAAGAGAAACTCGAATATCTCCTGCACGAAAAACTTGGTTATACCAATATCGAAGTTAATCCGAAAGTGTATGATGTGAATATTTCTTTCAACGATGCAGTTGATGTTGTAAAACGATTGCAAACGGTTGCTTCGAAAAACAAAAAAACAATTGGCGTAAAATTTGGCAACACGCTCGAAGTTTTTAACAAAGGAAATTTTCTGAAAGAGAATGTGCAATATCTTTCAGGACAACCATTGCATATACTTCATCTCGCACTCGTGAATGAATGGCGAAAAGTTTTCGGCGCGGAGTTTCCAATTTCTTTTGCTGCGGGAATTGATGCACAAAATTTTTCCGATTGCGTTGCGATTGGACTTGTGCCGATTACGACTTGCACTGATTTGCTTCGTCCCGGTGGTTACGGAAGATTGCCGCAATATCTTTTAAATTTGGAACGACGAATGAAAGAAGTTAAAGCGAAGACGATTGATGAGTTTATTGTGAAAAGTGGTTTCGGGTTGGATGTTGGAGGTTTCAATAAGAAAAACGAAGACCACAAACCACAAACCACAAACCACAAACCATTTATTGAGCAAAACACATCTCAACTTTTAGAACGAAGCATTTCCAATCCGCGTTACCACTTCAATGCAAATAATAAACCTCCGCGCAAAATTGGTTCGCATTTAGTTTTGTTTGATTGCGTCAATTGTGATAAGTGCATTCCCGTTTGTCCGAACGATGCGAATTTTTATTTTGAAATTGAACCAACGGAAATTCATTTCAAGAATGTTGAAATTGCAAATGGAAATTGGAAAGAAATTTCTGATGAACAAATTTTTTCCATCAAAGAACAGCATCAAATTGGAAATTTCGCCGATGCGTGCAACGAGTGTGGAAACTGCGATGTGTTTTGTCCCGAAGATGGCGGACCATACCTTGAAAAGCCGCGTTTCTTCGGTTCGTTTGAACAGTGGAAGAAATGGAATTCATTGAGTGGGTTTTATTTGACAAATGAAAATAGAAGCGTGAAATTATTTGGAAGATTCAAAGAGAAAGAATTTTTGCTTTCGGTTGATATTGATTTTCAGAAAATTAAATTTGAAAATGAAATTTTTGAAATGAGCATTGATTGGAAAACGAACAAAATTCTTTTTGCAAGAGGAAAAGAAAATTGTATTGTTGATTTAGCATATTACTTTGCGATGAAACCTTTATTGCTCGGAATGTTGAATAAAAATACAATTCATTTTGTAAATGTAGATTTAGTAAATTAACCGCGAATTTCACGAATGAAACACGGATAAAGGCGAATCCAATCAGCGAAAATCCGCGAAGTATCCGTGTAATTCGTGGTGAATACAAACGTATGAATACAATCCAATTTACACTCAACGGCAATTCGTTCACAGCAACGCTCGATGAAGACACATCGCTGATGGATGTGTTGCGCGAACAAGCGGGACTTATTTCGCCGAAGAATGGATGTGCACCGCAGGGTTCGTGTGGTTGCTGCACGGTGATTGTTGATAACAAATCGGCGAGTTCGTGCGCTGTTCCTGCAAAAAATTGTGCGGGAAAAAATGTTCTCACGCTCGAGGGACTCAATGAACGCGAGCGCGATGTATTTGCGAAATCGTTCACCTACACAGCGGGAATGCAATGCGGGTTTTGTATTCCGGGAATTGTGGTGCGCGCAAAAAGTTTACTTGATAAAAATCCCGAGCCGACACGCGAAGAAATTGCAAAGTCACTCAACAATCATATTTGCCGATGCACCGGTTACGTAAAAATAATTGATGCGATTGAACTTTCTGCAAAAGCGTTTCGCGGAGAACAACTTCCCGAGTTTGATTATTCCGGAAAAATCGGTTCGAGTTTGCCGCGCATGGACGGAGAAAAATTTGCAATGGGCGAGCGACCGTATATTGACGATATCACGCTTCCCGAAATGTTGTATGCCGCATTTCTCTTTTCTCCACATCCGAAAATCAAAATAAGAAAAATTGATACGAGCAAGGCGGAAAAATTTTCCGGAGTTATTCGCATTGTAACGGCAAACGAGGTTCCCGGACAACGAAAACAAGGATTGATTTATAAAGATTGGCCTTTGTTTATTGCAGAAGGAGAAACAACAAATTGTATCGGTGATATTCTTGCGTGTGTTGTCGCGGTTGATAATAAAACTGCACGCAAAGCAGTTGAACTCATAAAAGTTGATTACGAAATTTTGCAAAGTGTATTCAATCCCGAAGAAGCGTTGAAAAAAAATGCGCCGCGTGTTCATAACGACCACGAGAATTTACTTTCCAAAAGCGTAATCAAGCGCGGCGATGTTGATAAAGCACTTGCGGAATCTGCTTTTGTAGAAACGCGAACATTTGAAACACAAATGATTGAGCACGCATTTCTCGAACCGGAAAGTTCCATTGCATTTTTGAACAATGGAATTGTCGAAGTGTTATCGCAGGGACAAGGCGTATTCGATGATAGAAAACAAATTGCATCGTTTCTGAATTTACCGGAAGAAAAAGTAAAAGTAACGCTGATTACCAACGGCGGCGCATTCGGCGGAAAGGAAGATTTGAGTATTCAGGCGCAAGTCGCTTTGTGCGCAACACTCACGAACAAACCCGTGAAAGCAACACTCACGCGCGATGAAAGTATTCGACTTCATCCGAAACGTCATCCGATAAAAATGACATACACAGTTGGCTGCGATGCAAACGGAAAACTCACAGCGTTGCGTGCGCGAATGATTGGCGATAAAGGTGCGTATGCATCAGTCGGAACAAAAGTATTGGAACGCGCGGCGGGACATGCGGCGGGACCATATAATATTTTGCACAGCGATGTTGAAGCGCTTGCGGTTTATACTAATAATTTGCCATGCGGTGCGATGCGTGGTTTCGGTGCGAATCAAGCGGCGTTTGCAATGGAAGGAATGCTCGATATTCTCGCGGAGAAAGTCGGCATTGATGGATGGGAAATGCGTTGGCGTAATGTTGTAGATGTCGGTGATACGTTTTGCACGGGACAAGTGTTTGAAAAATCCGTCGGCATCAAAAAAACATTGCTTGCGGTGAAAGATATTTTTTATTCATCGAAGTATGCGGGAATTGGCTGCGGAATAAAAAATGTCGGTATCGGAAACGGAATGCCGGAATTTGGTCATGCGCTTATCAAAATTAACGCCGACGAAACGATTACGATAAAAACGGGTTTCACGGAAATGGGACAAGGATTTTGCACGGTGCTCATTCAATTTTTTTCCGAAGTAACGGGAATTGACCCGCGCATTGTACGAGTGGAAATTGATACCACGCATCCAACACCGTGCGGAATGACAACGGCTTCGCGCGCGACAGTGCTTGGCGGAAGGGCAGTGATTAAAGCTGCGCAGGAAATAAAAAAAGATTTGGAAGTTGGAAAATCATTGCGCGAATTAGTTGGCAAAGAATATTTCGGCGAAGTGGTGATTGATTACACCACTGCGCTCGATGCGAAAACGAATAAACCAATTACGCATATGACATTTGGATTTGCAACGCAAGTGTGTATTCTCGACGACGAAGGAAAGTTGAAAAAGTTTGTCGCCGCACACGATGTTGGAAAAGTAATCAACAGAAAACTTCTCGAAGGACAACTCGAAGGTTCGATTCACATGGGACTTGGTTATGCACTGACGGAAGATTTGAAATTGACAAACGGCATTCCCGATTCGTTTAAACTTCGCTCACTGGGATTATTGCGCGCGAAAGATATGCCGGAAACAGAAATTATTTTGCTCGAAGGAAATGAACCTGAGGGACCATTTGGCGCAAAAGGCGTTGGTGAAATCGGATTAGTGCCGACAGCGGGAGCGGTTGCAGGAGCGTTGTATAAATTTGACGGCGTTAGAAGATTTACATTGCCGATGAAAGATAGTGCGGCGGCGAAATTTATTAATCACGGATAAACACCACAATTTATTCGAAGAGTATTTAGTAACGAAAATAAAAATAGTAACCGCGAATGGCACGGATGAAACGCTAATTCGCGCTAATCTGCGAGGCATCAGCGTAATTCGCGGTGAATGAAAAAACAACTATGTCAAAAATTATCAAACAACTATATCCCGAAGTAATCAAAAAAACAGCAGCGCATTGTAAAGAACGCGGCATCATCATTCCCACATTTGCGCAAATGCGACATCCGGAAACTATTCCCGATTCCATCAAACAAAAACTTGCAAACGTGGGATTATGGGAAGTAAATCCGCTCAATCTTTTTCGTATAACGTGGAAAAATAATATTGCGAATGCCCACCAAGGCGGGCAAGGACAATTCGGTTCGGTAAATTACGTCGAAATTCCGAAAGCGATTTCGGGAGTGAATGCGCGCATCATCGGACTTGTCGGAAAATATTTTCCAACGGGAGCGCATAAAGTTGGAGCAGCATTCGGATGTTTGGCTCCGCGTTTGGTTAGCGGTGAATTCGACCCGCAAAAACATAAAGCGGTGTGGCCTTCGACCGGAAATTTTTGCCGCGGCGGTGCATTCGATTGCGCATTGCTTGATTGCACAGCGGTTGCAATTCTTCCCGAAGGAATGTCGAAAGAGCGATTTACGTGGTTAAAAGAAATCGGTGCGGAAGTGATTGCAACGCCGGGAACGGAATCGAACGTGAAAGAAATTTATGACAAATGCTGGGAATTGAAACGCGAGCCGCTCAATATTATTTTCAATCAGTTTGAAGAATTCGGAAATCCGATTTGGCATTACAACGTAACGGGACCAGCGATAGAAGAAGTGTTTCGTTCGTTGCAAAAGAAAAATGTTCGAGCGTCGGCATACATTTCTGCAACCGGTTCTGCGGGAACAATTGCGGCGGGAGATTATTTAAAAAAACAATTTCCTCATTTGAAAGTTGTTGCAACCGAAGCGCAGCAATGTCCCACGTTATTGATGAATGGTTTCGGCGCACATCGCATTGAAGGCATTGGTGATAAACATATTCCCTGGGTTCACAACGTGATGAATACCGATTGTGTTGCGGCGATTGACGATGAAGATTGTATGCGTGTGCTTCGATTACTCAATGAAGATGAAGGAAAAAAATATTTGTCATCGCTCGGAATTTCTGCAAGTGAACAAGAAAAACTTTCTCTGCTCGGAATTTCTTCCATCTGCAATTTGCTTGCGGCAGTTAAAGCGGCAAAATATTTTGAGTTTAATGAGAACGATGTCATCTTCACGATTTTCACCGACTCGCCGGATTTGTATCAATCGCGTTTGAAAGAATTAGAAGAAGAGAGCGGGAAATATTCTTTGCTCGAAGCGGCGAAAGACCATTCTGCTTTGTTGCAACATCAGTCAATTGATTATTACCAAGAATTAAATTACTACGAGCGAAAAGCGATTCACAACTTAAAATATTTTACGTGGGTGGAGCAACAAGGAAAAACATACGAAGAAATCAACGCGCAGTGGAACGAAGAATATTGGCGATGTTTGTTTGAAGATGAAGTGAAGTATTTTGATAAGTTGATTGAAGAATTTAACAAATGAAATTAACCACGAATTACACGGATGAAACGCGAATTTACACGGATTTGATTCGTGAAAATCCGCGAAGCATCACTGTAAATTCGTGATAAAAGTTTTTCAAAAATATTTTTAAAATGAAAACATCAAACAATAACATTATGCCAAAACTATCTCAATCTTTTGGATAGACATTCCTTCTGCCAATAAAAAAAGTGGGCAGAAGGGAAAAAACCTTGAAGGTTTATTAGATTATCTCACCACTACAAACTTCTTCGTCTCCGTAAATGTTCCTGCAGTGAGACGATAGTAATAAATTCCGCTCGGAACGTTGCTCGCATCGAAGGTAACTTTGTGTTCACCCGCCTCTTTCAATTCATTCTGAATTACCATTGCGACTTCTTTACCAAGTGTGTTATATACTTTCAACGATACTAATGACGAATGACGAATAACAAATGACAACGTTGTTTGCGGATTAAACGGATTGGGATAGTTTTGCGACAACGAAAACTGCAACGTAGTTTGCTCGAAAGAAGGAACGGAAACGATGCTATCAGAAGGAACGAAACCAAATTGCGAAGTGCGATAACGGTCGTGTCCATACATTGGCCAGGGAAAATTTTCTTGTGTAGAAGAAATGCCGGGGAGTGTCCATGCATAGAGATAATTCAAATCTGTTATGGTCGTGGTAATCGTTACCATATCAATACTGCCATCGTTGTTAATATCACCTAATGCAGGAACATAGTTTGGTATGCCACGGACTTTTATTGGTGACCACGGAACACTACTCCCATCAAATTGATAAAAGAAAATCTGGCTCGTATCATTTGATGATTGATTATTCCGAGCAATAATAGTTAGTGTATCAGAAGAAGTAAGTTTTCCAACTACAACATTATCAGGCCCGTTCACATAACCATACATATTTCTTTGTAAAATAGTACCCGAGAGAGAGGAAATAATTACTTCGCGAGTATCCGTAGCAGTAATGAGTTCAAGTTCTCCATTACCATCAATGTCTGCAACAGAAATTGAACTTGCACCCGCATCGTCATTCTTATCTAACCTCCATTGACGAATTACCTGCCCAGAGGGAGAAAAGATAGACATCCTTGCCAATATCTCGAAAGCAGGACCGATTTGAGTTACGCGATTATTGGTTATAGCAATAAGCGGTCCTTCCGGTGAACTTGGAATGATAACCGGCTCGCAAAACCCCCAAAAAAAATAATTGGAATCTAAATATGCCGGCCATCCGGGAAGAAGTACGCCGTTGTCTCCAAATGCATAGAGCGCTGCCATAGAATCACAAGTCCCGGGAACAGGGCATTCAGATGTTGCAGCAACCACAATTTCTGCGTTATCGTTTCCGCCGATGTTGCCGATAGTAAATTTTGGAATCGTGATAGGAGAGTTTCTCAGTACTTGAGGCCAACCGTTTCGCATTTGACCATCTGCGTTGAACACAAGCAGTTGGCTTCCTCGTAATAAAATTATTTCTAACCTATTATCATTATCCAAATCATAAAGACTTAATAGTCCGGCGCGCTCAGTGCCTAATGTTATTGGAACGGGAAATCCTTCGTATCTCGTACCGTTTGAGTTAAACACATAAAGACTCTCTGAAACGACAACAAGTTCAATTTTTCCGTCGCCCTGGATATCTCCCGCGGCAGTGAATTTAGCCCCGGGAGGAGGAAGTTGAATCGGCCAACCATGCAATTGATTTCCATCTTTATTAAATATATAAATCGCTCGAGGAAAATGAGCAGTTACACCAATGGTAATTACAATTTCTAATGTTCCATCATTATCGAAATCCGCAAGCAAAGGAGGAGTTACATGAGTATATCCGGAATCTATTTTGATTGGAAAGTTCGGGAGCAATGTCGGTGGGCTGTTAAACGAGAAGTTCTTCCCTGCCATTACATTACAGTGAAGGAGGAAAACGAAGAGTATCGCGAAGGAAAATTGTTTCATAATGTAATTGAATATAAAAATGAAGGAGAGGGAAAAATTTCCCTCTCCGTTGTTTATTAATAGGCGGATACCGCACTTAAATAGATATCCGGCGCTTGTGTCATAGTTGCGCCACCAGGGAAATATACATTAACGCTCCCCACGTGCCAAGCAGGGTCTCTTGCAACAATATTGAAAGTTCCGCCTGTCCAGGTCCAAGAATTTTCAAAACGGTAACTTCCTTGTCCGTTCCAGTCATCTACTGTAGTTACAATTTCATCACCATTGTACATTGTTTTGACCGTTATGTTGTCTGATGGCGAAGTGAATGTTCCATTTGCGTGACGTACTTTTCCCCACAAACCAGCCCAAGGCGCTAATGCCTGAGATGGAAATGTAAAGAATACGATTATTATTGAGAGCGCGATTACTCTCTTGATTAAATTGAGGTTTTTCATTTTTGGTTTTCCAAAAAAATAATTGTAAATGCTTTCCACGCAGTGCGTAGGTTAGTTAAAAAATAAAAAAAGGTAACTGCACGCTCCGCAGCCGGGAGTAAAAGAAAACGCGTAACGTTACGGAGGGCGCAGTAATTGCTCCGTACAAATAATGTGGTAAAGGGAAACTACCGGTGTATTTCTGATCCAGAATATCTGGGGGGCGGCGGATGGAATATATTTTTTTTCTTTTGCAATTGCACACAGCAATCCTGCGGCGAGAAGAATGGTTCTTATCACCGGTAGCAGTGTATCAAAGAAGAGTAAAAAAGTATTCTGCATTTTTATTCGCGTCGTATCGTCAAAAAATCTGCGGTGGATATACGCAAAACTTAAGGGCAGTTCTAAAAATTAAATTTTTTCATCGGTATGATGTTTTTGTCGTCAGAAACAATATTATCAGTGCTGACAACGAAAATTTGCAACCGAAAAATTATTTCTGATAAATTGTTGTATGAA